>OLJF01000199.1_pt1 | contig 91577 bp, 90 predicted proteins | sample 1609751 | NCBI WGS metagenome assembly OLJF01 (sample SAMEA4350171, study PRJEB24818) | metagenome | biome: human; feature: gut; material: faeces | place: Denmark | collected 2013-09
TTTCGCCGAGTACATTGTCGAGACAGCGCCCAAATCATTACGCCTTTCGTGCGGGTCAGAACTTACCTGACAAGGAATTTCGCTACCTTAGGACCGTTATAGTTACGGCCGCCGTTCACTGGGGCTTTGGTTCTAAGCTTCAGATTACTCTTAACTCTTCCCCTTAACCTTCCAGCACTGGGCAGGCGTCAGCTCCTATACTTCATCTTTCGATTTAGCAGAAACCTGTGTTTTTGTTAAACAGTTGCTTGGGCCTCTTCTCTGCGACCATACTTCCATATGGCAACCCTTCTCCCTAAGTTACGGGTTCAATTTGCCGAGTTCCTTAACAATGCTTCTCTCGCTCATCTTAGGATCCTCTCCTCATCTACCTGTGTCGGTTTGCGGTACGGGCACCTCTATACAATATCTACAAGCTTTTCTCGCCAGCGTGCTTCTTGGAAATTCGTTACTTATTTTTCACTATATCTTTCGATACGAGTCTTTCCTCTTCCTCGCTTTCCTTCCACTCCTGTGTCCCTTGCATCTTTTAAGTATTTCGGTGGTGCAGGAATCTCTACCTGCTGTCCATCAGATACGCCTTTCGGCCTCTCCTTAGGTCCCGACTTACCCTGGGCGGACGAACCTTCCCCAGGAAACCTTAGACTTTCGATGGCATGGATTCTCACCATGCTTTCGCTACTTATTCCGGCATTCTCTCTTCTATCTCGTCCAGCAGTCCTTTCGATCTACCTTCGTCCTACTATAGAATGCTCCTCTACCACTCATGATTACTCATGAATCCGCAATTTCGGTGTATAGTTTAGCCCCGGTAATTTTCCGCGCAACTCCACTCGACCAGTGAGCTATTACGCACTCTTTAAATGAATGGCTGCTTCTAAGCCAACATCCTGGTTGTTTACGCAAAATCACATCGTTTTCCACTTAACTATATCTTTGGGACCTTAATTGACGATCTGGGCTCTTTCCCTTTTGACCATGGAACTTAGCTCCCACAGTCTGACTCCTGTTTTTACACACTTGGTATTCGGAGTTTGATAGAGTTCGGTAACCTGGTTTGGCCCCTAGCTCCTTCAGTGCTCTACCCCCAAATGCTACTTAACAAGGCTAGTCCTAAAACTATTTCGAGGAGAACCAGCTATCTCCGAGTTCGATTGGAATTTCTCCGCTATCCACAAGTCATCCCGAAGCTTTTTAACGCTTATGGGTTCGGTCCTCCACTTGATTTTACTCAAGCTTCAACCTGCTCATGGATAGGTCACTCGGTTTCGGGTCTATTTCATATGACTTTTTCGCCCTATTAAGACTCGCTCTCGCTTCGGCTTCGTACCTCCTAGTACTTAACCTTGCCATATAAAATAACTCGCCGGACCGTTCTACAAAAAGTACGACATCGCACCTTAACGTGCTTTGTCTGCTTGTAAACATAGGGTTTCAGGTTCTCTTTCACTCCCCTCCCGGGGTTCTTTTCACCTTTCCCTCACGGTACTGCTTCACTATCGGTCACCAAGTAGTATTTAGCCTTATGGGGTGGTCCCCACTTTTTCATACGAGATTTCCCGTGTCTCGCACTACTCCGGATACTACCATGTCATTCGATTTTTCACTTACTAGACTTTCACTATCTTTGGTCTGCTTTCCCAAACAGTTCTGCTAAATCTTATGAATCAATTATGTAGTCCATAACCCCATCAGAATTACTTCTAATGGTTTAGGCTCTTCCGCTTTCGCTCGCCACTACTCACAGAATCGATTTTTCTTTCTTTTCCTGTAGGTACTTAGATGTTTCAGTTCCCTACGTTCCCCTCCATACACTACTTTACTTATGTATGGATAAACTGGCTTTTACCCAGTTTGAGTTCCCTCATTCGGATATCTGTGGATATAATGAATATTTGCTTCTCCCCACAGCTTTTCGCAGCTTATCACGTCCTTCATCGGCTCTTGGTGCCAAGGCATTCTCCCTATGCTCTTAGTAGCTTAACCTCTGCTTTCTATAAATTTCTTTATTTTCAGCTTTTAGTCAATCGGTTTTTTAAATCCTAAAACTTTCTACTAGTTTTTCTAGTTTACCTTATTTTTCATCTATATATTTTTCAATGTGCTTTTTACTGATGTAAAATCAGTAATGGTGGGCTCAAATGGAATCGAACCATCGACCTCACGCTTATCAGGCGTGCGCTCTAACCATCTGAGCTATGAGCCCATATATTAGAGTTTTTTTGTCAATATAGTTTTCTTCTGTATTATGAGCTTACTCTATTTTTAATGTACTATAAAAGTACATTGAAAAATAAACAATAAAATCTTTTTAGAGTATTCTCCTTAGAAAGGAGGTGATCCAGCCGCACCTTCCGATACGGCTACCTTGTTACGACTTCACCCCAATCATTGATTCTACCTTCGACTGCTGCCTCTTTAAAAGTTAGCTCACAGGCTTCGGGTATTCCCAACTCTCATGGTGTGACGGGCGGTGTGTACAAGGCCCGGGAACGTATTCACGGCAGTATGCTGACCTGCCATTACTAGCAATTCCGGCTTCATGAAGGCGAATTTCAGCCTTCAATCCGAACTGAGACTGCTTTTTTGGGTTTTGCTCCACCTCGCGGCTTAGCTTCCCTCTGTTACAGCCATTGTAGTACGTGTGTAGCCCAGGACATAAAGGGCATGATGATTTGACGTCGTCCCCACCTTCCTCCGATTTATCACCGGCAGTCTCCTTAGAGTTCCCGACTCTACTCGCTGGCAACTAAGGACAGGGGTTGCGCTCGTTGCGGGACTTAACCCAACATCTCACGACACGAGCTGACGACAACCATGCACCACCTGTATAGAGACTCCGAAGAGCTATATAATCTCTTATATATTCCTCTATATGTCAAGCCCTGGTAAGGTTCTTCGCGTTGCGTCGAATTAAACCACATACTCCACTGCTTGTGCGGGCCCCCGTCAATTCCTTTGAGTTTCAACCTTGCGGCCGTACTCCCCAGGTGGGATACTTACTGCGTTTGCGACGGCACAGATTGTTTATCACAACCTACACCTAGTATCCATCGTTTACGGTGTGGACTACCAGGGTATCTAATCCTGTTTGCTCCCCACACTTTCGTGCCTCAACGTCAGTTACTGTCCAGAAAGTCGCCTTCGCCACTGGTGTTCCTCCTAATATCTACGCATTTCACCGCTACACTAGGAATTCCACTTTCCTCTCCAGCACTCAAGAAAAGTAGTTTTAGTTGCAGTTCCTCAGTTAAGCCGAGGGATTTCACAACTAACTTGCTTTCCCGTCTACGCACCCTTTACACCCAATAAATCCGGATAACGCTTGCTCCCTACGTATTACCGCGGCTGCTGGCACGTAGTTAGCCGGAGCTTATTCTACAGGTACTGTCTTGTTTCTTCCCTGTCTAAAGCAGTTTACAATCCGAAAACCTTCTTCCTGCACGCGGCGTCACTGCGTCAGAGTTTCCTCCATTGCGCAATATTCCCGACTGCTGCCTCCCGTAGGAGTCTGGGCCGTATCTCAGTCCCAATGTGGCCGTTCAACCTCTCAGTCCGGCTACTGATCGTAGACTTGGTATGCCGTTACCACACCAACTATCTAATCAGACGCAAGCCCATCTATCAGCGAATTGCTTCTTTCCCTCTTGTACCATGCGATACTCAAGGCATATGCGGTATTAGCAGTCATTTCTAACTGTTGTTCCCCTCTGATAGGCAGGTTGCTTACGTGTTACTCACCAGTCCGCCACTAACCGCTCCAATAGTAAACTAATGGTTAAGTCCGTTCGACTTGCATGTCTTATGTGCGCCGCCAGCGTTTATCCTGAGCCAGGATCAAACTCTCTTGTTTTTGGTATCTATATTTCTTCTATAAAGAAGTATATAAATCAAACTTAAAGTTTTTCTCAAGCTCTTTAAATGCTTCTTGCTTTTTTTACTAAAAAACTTTTAAAAAATTTACTTGTTCAGTACAATATTTTTTACAAAATATTTTACCGTTTCGGTTTATTCTCTAAAGGATTTTATTGTTTACTTTTCAATGTACTTTTTCGTTCCTGTTTGTGTGGAACGTTTTGTATTATACTATACCTTTTTTACTTTGTCAATACTTTTTTCGACATTTTCTAAAAAAAAATTTTATACTTATTTTTAGGCAAAATAAAAAACTAGTAATGCTTCTTTTATTCTATTCACTAAGTTAGTTTTTTATTACTAATTCTTAAGTTATTCAAATTTTTTTCTTGACGTGTTGTAAGGTACTTATCTATAGTAACATTTTTATACTTAAATGTCAAGATTTTTTTAAGTTTTTTTACTAGAAATTTATACCAACTTTTTGCTTAAAGATATAGTATATTTTTAACATGTATTTATAATATCATTTTTAACTCTTTATGTCAATAATTTTTTCACTATTTTTTAAATTTCTACTAAAATTAAATCATCACCTATACATTTTATATTTTGCCATGGTATAACAATATCATTATTTTGAGAAAATATATTTATCAATTTATTATTTCCTGGAACAATTATATGAGTTATTGTTCCTGTTTCTAAATCTGCACATACATCCTGAACATATCCGAAGCCTTTTGCCATTTGTTATATTAACTACTTCTTTATGTTTAAAATCTAGTCCTTTATCCCCCATTTTATAACTCCCCCTTATACATATTATTTTACTAATTTTATAAACTTTCCTTATTTTAAAAAATATTTTATTTTTTAAAATAGATAAAGTCAAAAGCTAAAACTTTTGACTTTATTTATATAATCTTTTTATATGCTCAATTGCACTTTTTTCTAATCTAGATACTTGTGCTTGTGAAATTCCAATCTCTTCTGCTACTTCCATTTGGGTTCTCCCATTAAAAAACCTTTTATTTACAATCATTCTTTCTTTTTCATTAAGTTTTTCTAATGCCCCTGCTATTGTCATGTTTTCTGCCCATAGTTCATCAGTATTTTTATTATCTTTTATTTGATCAATAATGTAAATATTTTCTGAGCCATCATTATAAACTGGTTCTTGCAACGATACAGGATCTTGTATAGCATCAAAACTAAAAGCAATATCTTCTCTTTCCACTCCTAGTTCTTTGGCTATTTCATCTATATGTGGTTCTTTCCCATGCTCTTTTGTATATTTTTCTTTAAACTGAATTGCCTTATAGGCCAAATCTCTTACAGAACGACTTACTCTTATACTATTATTATCTCTTAAGTATCTTTTAACTTCTCCTATTATCATAGGAACTGCATAAGTGCTAAATTGTACATTTTGACTTAAATCAAAATTATCAATAGCTTTAATCAATCCAACACATCCCACCTGAAACAAATCATCAGCTGTTTCTCCTCTTCCATAAAATCTTTGTATAACACTTAATACTAATCTTAAATTTCCATTAATAAATTTAGTTCTTGCTTCTTCATCTCCTGCTTTTATTTTTGTAAATAGTTCTTCTTTTTCTTTTTTACTAAGTAACGGTAGTTTTGATGTATTAACACCACATATTTCTACTTTGTTGTTTAACAAAAGAAAAACCTCCTTTGAATTTACTTAATATTAAGTATTTCCAAATTAAGGTTTTTTATACTTAAGAAACAATAGAAAAACTTTTATTTTTTCGTATCAAATTTCTAGTATTTTCTACAAAAAAGTTGAACTGTTTTTGTTCTGTCCCTGTATCAACCAATTTTGCTAGCTATCTCTTTTTTCATCTTGTTTATTATTTTCTTCTCTAATCTTGATATGTAACTTTGAGAAATTCCGAAGTTCGTCTGCAACTTCTTTTTGTGTTTTTTCCTTCCCAGTTTTAAACCCAAACCTCATTTCCATTATGTCTTTTTCTCTATCTTTTAATTTTGATATAGATGCTCTTAATAATGCTTTGTCTACTTCATCTTCTAAGTTTCTTGATGTAACATCTGGTTCTGTTCCCAATATATCAGATAGAAGCAATTCATTGCCATCTCTATCTTTGTTTAGTGGTTCATCTATAGATACTTCTCCTTTTATTTTGTTACTTTTTCTTAAGAACATTAATATTTCATTTTCTATACACCTAGATGCATATGTTGCTAGTTTGATTTTTTTCTCTGAGTTGAATGTGTTTACTCCTTTCATCAAACCTATTGTTCCTATTGATATTAAATCTTCTATTCCTATACCTGTGTTTTCAAATTTTTTTGCTATGTATACTACTAATCTTAAGTTTCTTTCTACTAATATTTGTCTTGTTTGTAAGTTATCTTCTTCTGATAGTTTATTAATTAATTCTGCTTCTTCTTCTGGTGGTAATGGTGGTGGTAATGTTTGACTTCCTGCAATATAAAAAATAGGTAAATATTCTATTTCATTATTTTCATTTAAGTATTTTGCACATATTGTGCTAATACTATTTTTTACAAAGTCTACTATTTTCACTTTAATCACTTCCTTTTGTATTCTTAATTATATAAGTTCTATTCCTATTAAAGCCCTGTATTCTCCTTTTTTAGTTAATGATTTATTATATATTCCTATTATTACATTTTTTCTTTCTTCTTCTTGTTCATCTGTTATAATCTTTACTGTTTCTGGCTTTATTCCTATCAACATTCCATTTTGTTTTCCTAGCGAAGAATAGGGTATTAACTTCAATTTTGAAATATATTTTTTTCTTATATCTTCTGGTACCTGACTAAAATCACCTCCTATTATATTTTCTAAATTATTCAAGATTTCTTTTGGCATACACTCATATAAAAGTGTATGTTCAACTATTATTACAGGTGTATTTGTTATTGGTTCTTTTAACATATTCCCTGTGTCTATCATTGTTTTTGCTTTAATATATTTTCCATTTATTTTTATTTTTATTTGGCAATACATATCTTTTTTTGATATTTTAGTTTTAACTACAGTAAATGCTGTTATAATTATTATAAAAGCAACAATTGCCCCCAAAAGCACTGTTTTCAAAGGATATGTACCTAAAAATAGTCCGTTTTTCATCAATATATCTTGTGGTTTGACTATATATATTAGTGCAAAAGCTGCACCTCCAAATACAAATGATACCATGTAAAATATCAATATATCTTTCCACAGTTTTTTAATATTTTGTGGATTAAAAGCTATATATACAATTATAATAGACAAAATTATTTTCAATACAATACTTGAATATATTTCTAATATTCCCATGTAAGCAATTATAGAATATATTGCCCCAATAAAACTTGCTAAAATGAGTCTTAAATGCTTTATTTTTATTTTTAGTATTAATCCTGTTGTAAATAATATTATATAATTCATAAGGATATTTTCTATTAATACTACATCAATATAAATGGTCATATTATCACCTGCAAATTTATTTTACTACTTGAATTACAAAAATGTTGTCTTTTCTTATTGCTGAAAAAAAGAAATAATCGTGTTTGTTCGATTATTTCTTTTATATTTTATATGTAAATGTTTTTATTCGACATTACATGTTTTTATTTTTATTTTTTCTTAAGAAAGAAGGTATATCTAAATCATTTTGTGATGAATTTGTTTCTGAACTTGCTGGTATAGAATTTATTTTCTTTTCCCATGTTTTTGAAACAATGTTATCTACACCAATACTAGAAATTGGCTCATTTTTTTCAAAACCTGTTGCTATTACTGTAATTTGAATTTCATCAGTCATATTTGGATCTGTTACTGTACCAAATATAATATTAGCTTCTGGATCAACACTGCGTTGAACAAGTTCTGCTGCTGTATTTACTTCATGTAATCCTAAATCTTCTCCACCAGTAATATTTATAATAACTCCTTTTGCTCCTTCTATTGATGTTTCTAGCAATGGACTTTGGATTGCTTCTTTTGCTGCATCTTCTGCTCTGTTTTCTCCAGATGCCTTACCAACACCCATATGTGCCATTCCTTGGTTTAACATGATTGTTTTTACATCTGCAAAGTCTAAGTTTACAAGGCCTGGAATTGCAATTAAATCTGAGATACCTTGTACACCTTGTCTTAATATGTCATCTGCCATTTTGAAAGCTTCAATAATAGATGTTTTTCTATCTATTATTTGCAATAGCTTATCATTTGGAATAACTACTAAAGTATCTACTTTTCCTTTTAAACTTTCAATTCCACGTTCTGCTTGTGATAATCTTTTCTTACCTTCAAATGTAAATGGTTTAGTAACAACACCTATTGTTAATATTCCCATTTCTTTTGCTGCTTGTGCTACAACAGGTGCAGCTCCTGTACCTGTTCCTCCACCCATTCCGGCTGTGACAAATACCATATCTGCTCCTCTTAACACTTCTGCTACTTCTGCTTTGCTTTCTTCTGCTGATTGTGCTCCAATGTCTGGATTAGCACCTGCTCCTAATCCTCTTGTTATTTTTTCTCCTATTTGAATTTTTGTATTAGCTTTTGATGTTTGTAGTGCTTGTCTATCTGTATTAACTGCAATAAAATCTACTCCTTTTATTCCAGCATCAATCATTCTATTTACAGCATTATTTCCTGCTCCTCCTACACCTATAACTTTAATGGTAGCTGTCCCATCCATCATTGTAATATTGCTATCATCATTATTGTAATCCATCATTTAGTTCTTCCTCCCTCACTTTACTTATATATAGTTTGTAAAAACCCTTTATGTTTTTACTTTGTATTCGTATCTTGTTTCTTTAATACGAATAATTTAAAAATAATAACTTTTTTTATGAATAAAAAAACTCTTTTATTCTTTCTATCAATGTTTGCATAAAACTTTCATTGCTTTGTGTATCTATATTACTTGATACTGTTTTTGCAAATGGCCTTGCTGCTATATATCTAACTAGTGCATAGCTTGTCCTATAAATTGGTTTTACTGTGCTTATTGCTCTTCCTGTTGATATTTTTACTGGTATATTTAAATTAATTTTTCCTGCTACATCACTTTTATTAATATTTACAATTCCTTGTCCTGTTAATACTACATTATTAATTTTTTGTTTTAGACCTTGGTTTGTTATATCTTTATTTATAATTGAAAATATTTCTTCTATTCTTGCTTCTATTATTTCAATTAATTCTGAACTTTTAATTATTTTATTCTTGTTTGTGTCTCTACAAGTATTTAAGATAATATCATTATCGTTATCTATAAAAGATTTCAAAGCTAAACCATATTGTCTTTTTAATTTATCTGCTTCTTCTTCTGATATATTCAATACTAATGCTATATCATGTGTAATATTATTTCCTCCTAGTGGAATAGAATTTGTATATAAGAAAGCTGAACCTTCAAATACTCCTATATCAGTATTTCCTGCTCCTATGTCTAAAAGCATAATATTATCATGTAATTCATTTTTGTCTAATACTAGGTTTCTTTCTGCTAGGGTAATTGGAACAATTCCATCTATTTCTAATCCTGCTTTTCTAAATATGTTACTTAGTTGCCTTACATATTCTCTTTGAGCTAATATTACTTGTGCACTAATAGTAAAGTTTGAACTTAAACTCCCTACTGGATCTGCAACAACTGTTCCATTTTCTAATGTAATTTTGTCTGGTACAATATCAATTAAAGTTTCCCCTTCAGGTATTTCAATGTCTTTTACTTGCATTATTGCACTTTGCACGTCTCTTATTGAGATTCCTGAATATTTGTCTTTTACTTCCTTTGTTATGCTGTTTTGTACAATTGTTACATATTTACCAGGAATTGTTACATATGCTGAATTAATCTTTAAATTAGTTTCATCTTCAGCATCTTTAATTGTCTTAGCTAGGCTTAAAATTACATCATCTTCATTTATTATTTTCCCCTTCTTTAGTCCATTACATTTATATGAGGTATTGCTTATAATTTCAATTTGTCCAAAATTGTTAACTTCTCCAACAACTGTACAAACTTTACTTGTTCCTATGTCAACACCTACTATGATATCTCCTATTGCCAAGTTAATTCCTCCATTTTTTTGTATTATTCTTTAAGTGTATATATATTACATTTTACGAAAAATGTCAATAGGATTTGTTATATTTTTGTAATATTTTTGTAATATTTTTGTAATAAATCCTTATAACTGTTTACACTCTAAGTTTCTGCCATGCAAATATTTAAGCAGGATATTTTTCCTGCTTGTTTTTTTCTTTCATTTTTTGTTGTTTTCTGTCTATTTTTCTTCTACTTTTTTAACATTTTCATTGTCTTCTTGTTTCATTGCTTTTCTTTTTTCAAATTCAGCTGACCATTTATCAACATAGTATCTTCTTATAATGCCTAGATTTACAAACATTCTTCCTACAAAAACTACAATTGCTGCTAAATAAATATCCACATTTAGTTTTTGACCTAATATTGTTAAAAGTATCGCTAATATTGCATTTCCAAAGAATCCTGTTACAAATATTTTTAAATCAAAATTTTTCTTAATTACTGAAGTTATCCCTCCAAATACTGAATCTAATGCTGCAATAATTGCGATTGCTAAATAACTAGAATATGTATAAGAAATCATTGGTGCATTCATTCCAATTAATGCTCCTAAAATACAACCAATTAATATTGCTATAAAAATCATAATTTTTCCTCCTTGCTTTATATTATTTTATTTACTGTATATATTTAGTATTAATTTCATCATTATATTTTGTGATTTTAACCTTATTAGACTTGTTTATTGTAACATCCTGACCTATCTTTTTCATACTGTCTACATGTCCACCATTTCCAATTAATCCACTTTCTAAATATGTAGAATCTCCTATTGCTTTTATTACATATGGTGCTAATATTCTTTGCCCATTTACTTTTATAAAACTTCCACTTATATCAACGATATCACTCATATTAATTATTCTCTCATCATTAATTGATATTGCTTCTGCCCCTGATAATCTTAATGCATTTACAATAACTATTAAGTCATCGGCTGTAATTCTATCTATTTGTTCATCTTCATTTTCTCTTATTATAATTTCTATTCCTTGCCCTTCTACATCTGTCTTTCCTAAAGTCAAATTAACTTGTTCTAATTCTGAATTCATTAATTTTTCTGTTTCTTCATTTGACTGTTTTGTTTTTTTGTATTCTTCTATTTTATCAGATGTTTCTTCATACTTTTGATTTGTTTCTTCATACTTAGATTTCCAATTTGCAAGTTCTGTCCTTAATTCTGTTTCTCTCATATTTTCAATGGAAGTAATATCTGTTTGATTAACTATTTTAAATTGCATTGACATTACTAACATTAAACAAAAGCACGCTATTCCAATTGTTATTATCATTGTCTTTTTACCTTTTTTTATGTTTTTCTTCATTTTACTTCTCCTTTATTTTGTTGTTTTTGCATAATTGTAAGTAATTGCTCCTGTATATTTTGGTATTGTAATGTTATTAGATTTTTTTAGTTCTGCTCCAATACTATATTCTTTTAAGGTTTGTAAATATCCACCTGGTCTTGAGAGTGCTGCTAATTGTTCTGGAAGCCCTATTGCCTTTATTACAAATGGTGCTCCTATCTTTTCTTTATTTACATCTATTATGTTTCCTCCACATATAATTCCACTTGTTGGGACAATTCTTTGATCATTAATTGATATTGCCTCTGCTCCTGCATTTTCTAGCTCATTTATAACACTTAATACATCTAAATCATGAACTACTAAAGAACTTGGGTCTAGTGTGCTATTAATATCTTTTTTACTATCTGTCAGTGTAACAATAACTCCAGGTCCTGTCACTTCTGCTAATCCTATAATTTTATTTCCCTTTTTTATCTCTTCTTCTTTTTGTTCTAATTCACTATTATTTTTGGTTGAGCTTTGCCTTTCTTTTTCTAATTCTTTCTCTGCTTTTTCTAATTCCTTATATTTATTTTCATATTTTTCCTTATATCGTAGTACTTCTGCTCTTAAATTATTTTCTTCATAATTATTGCTAACTGTTGAATTAGAATATTTTACTGTCCTCATTTGAACACATATTCCACAAGTTAATGCAAAACACATAATTCCTAATACTATACTAATTATCTTTTTATTTAACATGTTTTCACCCTCTTTGTTGAATTTTTCTAGACTCTTTCTCTAAAATATGGTTGGAACTTATTATTTAAATCTCCATTTACAAAAATGTCACCATCTTTTCCTTTTTCCTGTTCAATTATTGCCAATATGTATAACATTTTATTACTTAAATTTGATGTATCTCCTAAGTATATTTTCTTTTTTTCTGCTTCTAAATATATACTATAATTATTTTTATTACTAATGTCAATACTTGTAACTAATTGGTCTAAACTATTTTCTTTAGCTGAACTCATAATCTTTATAACATCTTCTAGTTTACTTAAATCTTCGTCATTTAATCTATTTGATGGTACTACATTTTCTTCCTTTGTTTCTATTCCTTGAATAATTGGTAAATTCCCATTTTCTTCTGATATTTCTAATATATATCCTTGTGAATTAATATAAGCATATTTTTCCATATAACTAACACTATATTTAGGAATTCTCTCCTCTACTTCAATTTCTATTGTCCCTGGTAATTTTCTGTGGATTTTTACATTTTCTATATAAGGCTCTTCTTTTATTTTGTTAATTGTACTAATTTTATAAAATTGAAAAATATTTTGCTCTTTTCGTAATTCTGACAAACTAATTATTGTATCACTTGGAACTCTATTGTTATTTAACACTTCTATATCTTTTATATTAAAGATAGGTGATGTTAACGCAAAGATAATTACTCCTGAAAACAAGACCACAAATAAAACTATTTTTGATATAAATTTTATTCTTTTTATCCTCTTTTTTCTCTTTTTTTCCTTTTGACTAAGCTCTCTTCTTCTTTTTTCTTCCTTCTTTAATTTGTTTTTATTTGTCATTTGAAGTACTGTTTCTGTTTCTAAATCAAAAGCATCTTCTTGTTTTTTCTTATTTTCTTTAATTCTTCTTTCTCTTTGTTTTGTTTTTTTCTTTCTTTCTACTTCAATATTTTCTTGTGCTTGTCCTTGGTTTTGGTAGTACAAATCCATTTCTCCTTGTTCTAGTTTTCTCGCCAATTTTATTCCTCCTTAGAAGTTTATTTCTAAGGGCTATTTAAAGCCCTTAGATTAGTTTGTCATTATTATAATTTTGTTTGTATATTAACACCTAGTTTCATTAATTTTTTGTCTAGACTCTCATATCCTCTTAAGATATATTCTATATTTTCTATTTTTGTCGTGCCTTTTGCGACAGTTGCTGCTAAAACGAGTGCTGCTCCTCCCCTTAAGTCAGTTGCATTTACATTTGCTCCATATAGTTTTCTTACTCCCTTAATTACTGCTGTTTTTCCTTCAATTGATATTTTAGCACCCATTCTAATTAGTTCTTGTGTATATTTATATCTATTTTCAAATATATTTTCTACTACTACTGAAGTTCCTTTAGCTGTAGTTAACAATGTAGCAAATATCGATTGCATATCTGTTGGGAACCCTGGATAAGGCATTGTTTTTATATCTACTGCTTTTATTTTTTTAGGAGATGTTATCTCAATTTTACCCTTTTTTATATTGATTTTACATCCTGTTTCTTCAAGTTTATCAATGATTGGTGTTATATGTGTACTGTCTGCCTTTTTTATTATAATATTACTACTATTATTAATTGCACCTAAACATAAGAATGTACCTGTTTCAATTCTATCTGGCATTATATTATAACTTACGTCTTTTAGTTTTTTTACTCCTTCTATTTCTATTTTACTTGACCCTGCTCCTTTTATTTTTGCTCCCATTTTATTTAAAAAGTTTTGAAGGTCTATTATTTCTGGTTCTCTTGCTGCATTTGTAATCAATGTCTTTCCTTCTGCTAAGCAACTCGCAAGTATTGCATTTTCTGTAGCTCCAACACTCGGAAATTCAAAATCTATTTTTTCTCCTATTATTCTATCACAAATACATTCTATATTTCCATAGTTTTTATTAATATTTATTCCTAATTTTTCAAATGCCTTTAAATGTAATTCTATCGGTCTAGTTCCAATATCACATCCACCTGGATATGAGAATGTGGCTTTTCTATGTTTTCCGAAGTAAACCACCAACAAAAATAACAGAAGAACGCATTTGTCTCATTAAATCTTCTGGTATTTCATATTTATTTATATTACTAGTATCTATAATTACTTTATTTGCTTTTTTTTCTACTGTGCCTCCTATTTTTCTTAATATTTCAAACATCATTTGTGTATCATGTATATTAGGCACATTATATAATGTTGTTTTACCTCCATTTAAAATTGTTGCAGCTATAATTGGTAATGATGCATTTTTTGAACCAGATATTGTTACTTCTCCTCCTACCTTCTTTCCCCCTTTTATTATGTACTCTGACATATCTTTTTCCACCTTTCTACTCTTTTTTGCTATATATTATGTTTTCTTTACGTAAAAAGTTCATATCTTTATATACTTTAACCAAATGTAAAAGAGAATGATACTTATTAAAGTTTCATTCCCTTTTTTGTTTATGGACGACTTAGACCTCGTAGACTACTACTAATGGGATAGTATTATACAGACGATAATCTTCGTCATAGTCATAAAGATCAACATCAGATGGTGGGATATGTGTAACATCATCACAAGATCCTCCAATAGGTCGTGCCTTACCATCTTTCCAGCAAATCAACCTATACCACCGTGCAGTATCTTTTAGGTTACAAATATCATCCCAAGAATCACCATTAGTAATCCTTTGTGCCCATTCTAAAGCCTGCTCTACCCAATTAGCCATATGATCTCCGAATTTAATTGCAGACTGTTCAATTTCCTTTAAGCTAGCACTACCTGGATACCATTTATTTTTAGGCATCAAGGTATAAAATGTTTTACAATAAATCTCTGGGTCCTTTTCTGCAATATCAAAAGCCTCTAAGATAATGTTTCTTACCCATTCTTGTTTTTGGTCAATTCTTTTCTTTCTAAAAAGACTTTTGTTAATTGTTAGATAATCTACCTTGAAAAACAAGTCCTCTATAGGTCTTCTTGTTCTCAGTAATTCTAGTGCCCGTCCATTTTCATTCATCATGTTCTTTTTCCTCCTGATTTTAATTTTTTTGAGTTTTTACTCTATGTCTTTAATTATAACACATATTTACATAAAATTCAAATTTGTATCATTTTACCTTCTTTATTAATCTTAATTTTGAAAAAATATTGAACTTTTCATAATTATGTCATATAATAATTTCATGTTATTAATAATAACTATGTTTATTTAAAGAAAGGAATATAAAATTATGAAACAAATAACCGTAAAAGAATTATACAAAGATACAAATAAATTCAAGGATAAAAAAATTACAATTGAAGCTTGGGTAAAAACTGTAAGAGATTCAAAAACATTTGGATTCATTGAACTAAATGATGGTACTTTTTTTAAAAACGTCCAAGTCGTATTTACTGATCAATTAGATAATTTTGAAGAAATAAGAAAACTAACAATTAGTTCTTCTATAAAAGTAACTGGTAAATTTGTCTTAACTGAAAATGCAAAACAGCCATTTGAAATACAAGCAACTAATATAGAAATAGAAAGCTTATCTGATAATACTTACCCATTGCAAAAAAAGAAACACTCTTTTGAATATTTAAGAACTATTTCACACCTTCGCCCAAGAAGCAATACATTTAACGCTGTATTTAGAGTTAGAAGTGTCCTAGCATATAGTATTCATAAATTTTTTCAAGAAAGAGGTTTTGTATATGTAAATACTCCTATATTAACAGGAAGTGATGCTGAAGGTGCAGGAGAAATGTTTAATGTAAACTCTTTTGATTTAAATGATATTCCAAAAAACGAAAATGGAAAAGTCGATTTTTCACAAGATTTTTTTGGGAAATCTACTCATTTAACCGTAAGTGGTCAATTAAATGCTGAGACTTTTGCACAAAGTTTTTGTAATGTATACACATTTGGTCCTACTTTCAGAGCAGAAAACTCTAACACAGTAAAACATGCTGCTGAATTTTGGATGGTAGAACCAGAAATTTGCTTTGCTGATTTATCTGATGATATGGATTTGGCTGAAGATATGATTAAATACATATTTAAATATGTATTAGATAATTGTAAAGAAGAAATGGAATTTTTTAATAAATTTATTGATACTGGATTACTAGAAAGATTAAATAATGTAATCTCTTCTGACTTTATAAGAATTAGTTATACTGATGCTATAAAAGAATTAGAAAAACATAACGATAAATTTGAATACAAGGTTTCTTGGGGAGTTGATTTACAAACAGAACACGAAAGATATTTATGTGAAGAAATTTTCAAAAAACCTGTATTTGTAACAGACTATCCAAAGGATATAAAGGCATTTTATATGAAACAAAACCCAGATGGAAGAACAGTTGCAGCAAGTGATTTATTGGTTCCGGGAATTGGTGAAATTATTGGTGGTAGTCAAAGAGAAGAAAATTATGATAAATTACTTGCTAGAATGAAAGAATTAAATATGCCTTTAGATTCTTATGATTGGTATCTGGACTTAAGAAAATATGGAAGTTGTATTCACTCTGGATTTGGTCTTGGTTTCGAAAGAGCAATTATGTATTTAACAGGTATGCAAAATATTCGTGATGTCATTCCTTTCCCACGAACACCTAAAAACTGTGATTTCTAATATACCTTTTAAAAAATAAAAATATGTAGATACTTATCTACATATTTTTATTTTTCATATTTGTTATAAATTTAACATTCTTTTCCATAATAACTATCTAATAGTATTCTCTTTAACTCTGAAACTAATGGTACTCTTGGATTTGCAGTAGTACATTGGTCTTCAAATGCTCTATCGGCCAACATATCTATCTTTGCTAAAAATTCTTGTTCATCAATTCCTGCCTCTTTAAAAGAACTCGGAATATTCATATGATTATTCATTTCTTTAATTTTTTCTATTAAACTATTTATTCCCTCTTCTTGTGTGTCTGCTTTTAATCCTGCCTTTTTAGCAATTTCATAATACTTTTTATCTGCTATAAAATATTCATATTTAGGAAAAGATACAAACTTAGTTGGTTTACTACTATTATATCTTATTACATATGGTAATAAAATTGCATTTATTCTACCATGTGGCAAATGAAACTCTCCACCAATCTTATGAGCTAGAGAATGATTTACTCCTAAAAATGCATTTGTAAATGCCATTCCTGCAATTGTACTTGCATTATGAACTTTTTCTCTTGCTTCTTTATTTGTTCCATCATCATATGCTATTTCTAGATATTTTGTAATTAATTCTACTGCTTTTTCTGCTAAACCATCTGTATAATCTGATGCCATATTAGATACATATGCTTCTAATGCATGTGTTAAAACATCCATACCAGTATCTGCTGTAATTGATTTTGGAAGACTCATTACTAAGTCTGGATCTATAATAGCTACATCTGGTGTTAATTCATAATCTGCTAATGGATACTTCTTATTTTTCTCCTTATCTGTAATTACTGCAAAAGATGTTACTTCTGAACCTGTTCCAGATGTCGTTGGTATTGCTACCATCTTACATTTCTCACCTAATTTTGGAAATTTATAAGTACGTTTTCTTATATCCATAAATTTAAGTTTTAACCCTTCTACGTCACTATCTGGATGTTCATAAAATAGCCACATTCCCTTTGCTGCATCCATTGGACTGCCTCCACCAATTGCAATTATAACATCAGGTTTAAAGCTTTCCATTATTTTTACGCCTCTTTTTATAGTATCAAATGATGGATCTGACTCTACTTCACTAAATATTTCTGAATGAACGTAATGCTGTCTTTTTCTTAAATGGTATAGAATTTTATCAACATATCCTAATTTTATCATTGATTCATCAGTTACAATAAATGCCCTTTCTATATCTGGCATCTTCTCTAAGTATTGTATAGAACCTGCTTCAAAATATATTTTCTCTGGAACTTTAAACCATTGCATATTTACTCTCCTTTTACTTGTTCTCTTTATATTTATTAAATTTACTGATGAGACATTTGCTGTTGTTGAATTTCCTCCAAATGACCCACATCCTAAAGTTAATGATGGCATATTTGTATTGTAAATGTCCCCAATTGCTCCATGTGTTGATGGTGAATTTACAATAATTCTTCCTGCCTTCATTGTTTTAGAGAATTTTAAAATGGTTTGTTTATTCTCAGAATGAATTACTGCTGAATGACCAAGCCCTCCAAATTCCAGTAATTTTTCTGCTTTATTTATTCCCTCTTCTTCATTTTCGACAATATAATAAGTTAAAACTGGACTTAATTTTTCCTTTGAAAATGGATAATTACTTCCTATCCCTTCTTCATATACAACAATTACTTTTGTATCAGCTGGCACTTCAAATCCTGCATCTTTTGCAATTGTGTATGGAGACTGTCCTGGTACATGTGATTTTAATTTATAACCATATTCCTCTGTATATTCAAACATGCTTTCTTGTAATTTTTGTTTCTCCTCAGGACTTACAAAATAACATCCATCTTCTTTCATTAACTTTTCAAACTCTTCATATATATCCTTATCTACTAAAACAGCTTGTTCAGATGCACATATCATTCCATTATCAAATGCTTTTGACATTACTAAATCATTTACTGATGTTGGAAGTTTTGCTGTTTTGTCAATATAACAAGGTACATTTCCGTGGTCCTACACCTAATGCTGGTTTTCCACAAGAATACGCAGCTTTTACCATACCTGTTCCACCTGTTGCTAAGATTAAGTTTACTCCTGGATGGTTCATTAATAATCTTGTCGCCAAAATACTTGGTTCTTCTATCCATAAAATACAATCTTTTGGTGCTCCTGCTTCTACTGCTGCATCTCTCAAAATTTTAGCTGCTGTGCTACTACATTTTTGTGCTGATGGATGAAATCCAAATATTATAACATTTCTTGTCTTTGCTGCGATAATTGATTTAAACATTGTTGTAGAAGTTGGATTAGTAACAGGTGTAACTCCTGCAATAACACCTACTGGTTCTGCTATTTCTACATATCCTTCTTCTTCATTCCTATTTATAACACCTACTGTTTTCTCATATTTAATGCTATGATATACATATTCTGTAGCAAACATATTCTTTGTTATTTTATCTTCATAAATTCCTCTTTTTGTTTCTTCTACTGCCATTTTTGCAAGTTCCATGTGATGCTCTAATCCTGCCATTGACATTGCTTTTGTTATTTTATCTATAGTTTCTTGATCAAGTTTTAAATATTCTTCTGATGCTTTTTTGGCTCTTTCTACTAAATCATCTATCATATTTTGAACCTTTTGTTCATCTTGGTTTATGTTCTCAGACATTAAAAATCCTCCTTTATTCTTTTGTTTATTGTAACCATTTTTATTATATATTATTAGAATTTTTTGTCAATAGAAAAAAGAACATCTTCATAGATATTCTTTTTAATTTATTAATATCAAATTTACTTAATTAAATTTTATTAAAGTGGATCATAACTATCAGCTTCTGCAATTACTTTTGCTACATTATATATAAGTCTTTGCGTTTCTGGTGAACATCCTTTTAATAATTCAGAAAATTCTTTTGTTAAATAATTTTCTGAATTACTAGATGCACCATTTAAAATATATCCTTCTGAAACATCTAATAATCTACATAACTGGTTTAATCTTTTTAAATTTATATGTGAATTTCCTCTTTCTACTCTACTTAAAAAGGCAACTGAAATATCAATTTGTTCTGCTAAATCTTCTTGGGTTAAATTTTTAGCAAGTCTTGCTTGTTTTATTCTTTGACCTATTACACTATAATCTAAAGCCATCTTCATCACTCTCCTATTCTTTAAGTAGCATAATAGCATTTTATGGTTTAAATTTACAGAAACTAAAATATACATCTATAACTTATAAGTTAATAGTGAAAAATATTTGCTTTTATGTAGTATACATAACATATTTAAAAGAAAATTCGAGAAAAATGGAGGAATATAAAGGAATTTTTTGTAAAAAAAGCACAAAAAGCCTGATATTATAAATAAAAACAGTAAAAACTATCAAATAATGTATACATAATTTGCTTTTGGAAAGAATATATAGTATAATAAAGAATAGTCGCGTAAAAAAAATAAGATTTTAAAAAGGGGCGTGAATCTATATTTTAAACAAAAAAATAAAATACTATACAAAAGAAATTTTAAAGTATTTTAACATTTTATTCATAGCATTTGGTATTATTATCGCGATAATATTAGTAAAGTATAAGCCTATCTATGAAGTAAAATTATCTGGAGAAAAAATAGGATACATTCAAAATAAATCAGCTTTTGAAGAAAACATAAGAAAAAACATATTAGATAACAATACTGTAAATAATATTGATACTATAGATATAGCTAAAACTCCAGAATATGAGTTAAAACTTGTAGATAAAACACTTAAGACAAATGAAGAACAAGTATCAAATAAAATAGAAGAAAATTTAACAATAACATATAAATATTATGAAATTGCTTTAAATAACGAAGTAATTGACTCTGTTGATACTCTTGAATTAGCAGAAAAACTAGTAAATGAGATTAAAGAAGAAAATAAGGAAAAAGAACCTGATTTGAGTATTATAGAAAAATATACACAAAATCAAGATGAAGTTAAAACTCAAAATATTGACATTGCTAAAAATAACATACAAGAACAAATAAAAAATGCAAATAAAAAACAAACCGAACAATCTGATGTTATAACAGAAATAAATGGTATAGAACTTGCAACAAAACCTATATCAGGAAAAATAACTTCGAGATATGGAGCTAAAAGCACTATAAGAAAATCAAATCATACTGGACTAGATATTGCAGCACCAAATGGAACTCCAATAAAAGTTGTTGCAGATGGTACTGTAACAAATGCTAGTTACAATGGCTCATATGGTAATTTAGTAAAAATTAATCATGGAAATGGTGTTGAAACTTGGTATGCACATACTAGTAAGATGTATGTAACAGTTGGTAGCAAAGTTACTGCTGGTCAAACTATAGCTGCTGTTGGTTCAACTGGAAATTCAACAGGATCACATTTACACTTTGAAATTAGAATAAATGGTACACATATAAATCCACAAAAATATTTATATAAATAACAACAACTAATTCGGGGATATCTTAAAAATATTAGATAAAAAATTTAATATTTTTAAGATATCTTTTATTTTTCATTTTAATTGATAATATTTTGTTAATATGTTATGATAATATTTGTTAGAAATGTTAATAATAGTATTAGTATAAATAAAATACAGGAGGTTTAATATGAAATTTGATCAATGGGAAGGTTTTGAAAAAGGAGATTGGGAATCAGAGATTAATGTAAGAGATTTTATACAAAAAAATTATACACCATATGAAGGAGATAGTTCTTTTCTAAATCCTCCAACAGATAAAACAAAAAAATTATGGGATGAAGTTTTGGAATTATACAAAAAGGAGCATTCTTCAGAAGGTGGCGTTTTAGATATTGATACTAAAACTATATCTACAATTTCTTCTCATGATGCTGGTTATATTAATAAGGATTTAGAAGATATTGTTGGACTTCAAACTGATAGTCCTCTAAAAAGAGCCATTATGCCTTTTGGAGGAATAAGAATTGTTGAAAAATCTTGTGAAGCTTATGGAAGAAAAGTTGATAAAGAAATAGATGAAATTTTCCATAAATACAGAAAAACTCATAATGATGGCGTTTTTGATGTGTATACACCAGATATTAGAGCTGCTAGAAGTTCTCACTTGATCACAGGACTTCCAGATGGTTATGGACGTGGTAGAATTATAGGTGATTATAGAAGAGTTGCTTTATATGGTGTTGATGCTTTAATTTCCGAGAAAAGAGAAGAATTAGATGTTTTAAATGTTGATGAACTAAGCGAAGATATTATTCGTCAAAGAGAAGAAATTAGTGAACAAATAAAAGCTTTAAATGAACTCAAAGTAATGGCATCTAAATATGGTTTTGATATCTCTATGCCTGCATCAAATAGTAAAGAAGCTGTACAATGGCTTTATTTTGGTTATTTGGGAGCTATAAAAGATCAAAATGGTGCTGCAATGAGTCTAGGTAGGACTTCCACATTTTTAGATATCTATTTTGAAAGAGATTTAAAAAACGGATTAATAAAAGAAGAAGAAGCTCAAGAAATCATGGATCATTTTGTTATGAAATTAAGATTGGTACGTTTTTTAAGAACTCCTGAATATAACGAATTATTTAGCCGGAGATCCTGTATGGGTCACTGAAAGTATTGGTGGTATGGGGATTGATGGAAGAACACTAGTTACAAAAAATTCTTTTAGAATGCTACATTCACTTCAAAATTTAGGTCCTGCTCCAGAACCAAATATGACTATCTTATGGTCTACTAAATTACCATATGAGTTTAAAAAATTTGTTACTAATTTGTCTATAAAAACTTCATCTATACAATATGAAAATGATGATTTAATGAGAATAACTTTAGGTGATGATTATGGAATAGCATGTTGCGTATCTCCGATGAAAATTGGTAAACAAATGCAATTCTTTGGTGCTAGAGCTAACTTAGCTAAAACTCTATTGTATTCAATCAATGGTGGACGTGATGAAATCTCTGGAAAGCAAGTAACTCCAAAATATGAACCTATTACTTCTGAATATTTAGATTATGATGAAGTAATGGACAGATTTGATCAGATGATGGAATATGTAGCAAAAATATATATAAAAGCTTTAAATGCTATTCACTATATGCATGATAAGTATTGTTATGAAGCAATTGAAATGGCTATGCATGATAAAGAAATATATCGTACAATGGCTTGTGGAATTGCTGGATTATCAGTTGTTGCAGATTCCTTATCTGCAATAAAATATGCAAAAGTTAAAGTAATTAGAGATAACACAAATTTGGCTATTGATTATAAAATAGAAGGAGATTTTCCTAAATTTGGAAATGATGATTCAAGAGTTGATCAAATAGCAGTTGATGTTGTAAAAAAATTTATTAATAAACTTAGAAAACATAAAACTTATAGAAATTCAACACCTACTTTATCAATATTAACAATAACTTCAAATGTAGTATATGGTAAAGCAACTGGAAATACTCCAGATGGAAGAAAATCAGGTGCTCCATTTGGTCCAGGTGCAAATCCTCTTCATGGAAGAGATACAAATGGTGCATTAGCAGTTATGAATTCTGTTGCTAAACTACCATTTAATTCAGCTGAAGATGGTATTTCTTATACATTTTCTATTACACCTGGTACTCTTGGAAAGACTGATGAAGAACGAGTTAACAATCTGATAACTATGTTAGATGGTTATTTTTCACAAACTGGTCATCATATAAATGTAAATGTGTTCGATAGATCACTATTAGAAGATGCTATGGAACATCCAGAAAAATATCCTCAACTAACTATTAGAGTCTCTGGCTATGCTGTTAATTTCACAAAATTGACAAAAGAACAACAGTTGGATGTAATTAATAGAACTATACATGAAAAAATCTAATCTAAGGAGTATTATATGGACAAAAAAGATTTAAGATATTATGCAAAAGTCCATTCTATAGAATCATTTGGAACTGTAGATGGCCCTGGTATTCGATTTGTACTTTTTTTACAAGGATGTCATTTAGAATGTAAATATTGTCATAATAGAGATACTTGGGATATTAATGGTGGAACTTATAAATCTCTTGATGAAATTTTTGACAAAATACTAAGATATAAAAATTATATTTATCCAAATGGTGGTGTTACTGTTACCGGTGGTGAGCCTCTTTTGCAATCAAAATTTATTTATGAGCTTTTTCTAAAGTTAAAAGAACATAAAATTCATACTTGCATTGATACATCAGGTATGGTAGCTATAACACCAGATATAAAAAAAGTGCTCAACTTAACAGATTTAGTATTATTAGATATTAAACACATTGATGAAAAAAAATGTATAGATTTAGTTGGTAAATCCAATAAACTAGAGCTAGATTTTGCAAGATTTTTAAGTGATAATGGCATTTATATGTGGATTAGACAAGTCTTAGTTCCTCGGTTATACTGATGATGAAAATGATTTACTAAAGCTAAAAAGTTTCATTTCTTCTTTAAAAACAGTTCAAAAAGTAGAACTTCTACCATACCATGATATGGGAAAATATAAATGGAAGGAACTTGGTTTTAAATATGAATTAGATAATGTCAGAAATGCAACTGATACAGATATTATAAGAGCAAAAAAGATTTTAGGAATATCCTAAAATCTTTTTTCATTATCTATTATAGATTTACATACCTAATAATTTTAATTCAATATCTTCCATTTTATATTTTCCATCAACAAGTTTAAATTCAACTAAAGTATCCTCTAAAGTTTCTTTATTTTGTCTTAAATCTGTTGTAAAATATAATTTTATTTGTGGTATTTCTACTTGATTTTTTACTATCTCTTTAAAAGCTAAAGCCATATGTTTTTCGTCTTCACATATTAAAATCAATTGTGGCATAGTAGAAAATCCAGAATCCCCTGCAACAAAATTTTCATAAAAGTCTTTATATAGCCTCATTTTTTCAACTAGTTTCTTTTCCCACTCTTGTTCTCTTCTTATTACCTCAAATAAAAACTGAATAGACTTTTTATTTTTTGTTAACTTAACACTACCACCTGATGCCTTGAAAACTTTTCCTGTTACTTTTGCTGTAATTGCTGGTTTTACTATATAGCTATCAAATGCTTTTACTTTTCTTAGATAAGCAATTAAAGTTTGATTTCCTGCTAATCTCTTTTTTATCATTGGAACTGGTTTTGTATTATCAGATGGCTGCCATTTACATTCTACTTCTTTAGAATTTAGTAAATATTTTCCCATTTTTTCTAGACAGTAAATTCTATAAATTCCCTTTCCTTCATCAGAATTAAAGTAATACCTAGTTAAAATTTTTGACTTTACTAATTGTTCTAATTTATTATTCAATTTATCTTGAGATTTTGGGTCTATTCCCTTTATTTCAAGCATTTGATATAATTGTCTAGAAGTAATAAATTCAAATTCATTAACTAATTCTAAAATTGCAAAATGAATCTCATTTATATGTCCTATGTTTATCTTATGTACAATTTGGTTCATTGACACATAACCATCTTTTCCATCAAAAGTTTTTATTTCTCCTTCTCTTATTGCAAAAGGTGATATCTGTGCTTTGATTTGATTATCTTCAACCATCTTTTTCCTCCTTTAATATAGAATTTTCTATACTTTAAAATTTTCAGACTAAACAATAAGTAACTTTACCTTTCTTTTTTCAGAATCAATCTTCTTGATATACACATTCACATCTTGTCCATAACTTAATCCTTCTTCATATTCTGCCATTCCTACTAGATTTGGAGCTAGTTCTATAAAAATACCGTTTTTATTTTTCTCTGTTTCCCTTACTTTTCCTTTTACTTTAATTCCCTCTGTAAACTTTTTAGCATTTTCTTCCCATGTTCCTAATGTTTCTTTGTAAGATAGGATTACTTTTCCTTTACTTCTATCTATAGATTTTATCACAACTTCTACCTTTTGTCCAATTTTTAGTCTTTCATGAGGTGTTTTTATTCTTGCAACAGATAAATCTTCTATATGTGCTAAACCAACAACTCCACCCCCAATTTCTATAAATGCTCCATATGGTTTAATGCTTCTTACTATTCCTACTACTCTTTCACCAACATCTAGATCATTTTTTATCCAGTCTAATGCTTCTTCTTGTACTTCCTTCCTAGATAAAATTAGATTGTTTTTCTCATCAATGTCCTTAACTTTAAATTGAACAAACTTATGAACTTTTCCTGTACATAAATTTGTTTTTGGAAGTCCATCTTCTTGTATATTTATTCCTTCTACCTCTTTTCGTGGTATTATTCCTTTTAGATTATTATCAAAATTAATATACAAATTATAATTATCGTCACATTCTTTTACTAAACCTTGAACTGTATCTTGATTTTGTATGTATTCTCTTAAATTTGCCTCATTTAATTTTGTAATTTCATTATTCCACCCTTCAGGTATAAATTTAAATGCATTCATTTGTATTTTCTCCTTTTATCTTATGTTTGTTATATTATATCTTTTCTATAATTATTTTTCAACATCTTCATTTAAAATTTTATCAACTTCTTCTGAAGTTAAATATCTCCATTTTCCTAATGGTATATCTTTTACTCCAATTCCTGCTATCTTGCTTCTATGTAAAGCTATAACTTGATGTCCCACAGCTTCACACATTTTTCTTACTTGTCTATTTTTTCCTTCATGAATAGTAATTTCCAATCTAGATATATCTTTTTCCTCATCAGTTTTCAAAATTTTAACCTTTGCTGGTTTTGTTATATAATCTTCTATCTTGACACCATTTCTTAACCTTTTTATATCATCATTTTTTATAATACCTTTAATTGTCACTGTATAGGTTTTTGTAACTTCATGTTTTGGATGTGTTACTTTATATACAAAATCCCCATCATTCGTTAAAATCAACGCTCCGGAAGTATACATATCTAATCTCCCGTACTGGCACTAATCTCTTATCAGTTTTTATCAAATCTAATACCGTTTCCCTATTAAACTGATCATGTACTGTAGTCACATATCCTATAGGTTTATTTAGAATAATATAAATATAATCCTCATCTTTTATTTTTATTTCCTTGCCATTATATTCCACTTTATCTATATTTGGAATAACTTTAGTACCAAGTTCAGTTACAACATTACCATTCACACTAACCTTACCTTGTATAATTAGTTCCTCTGCCTTTCTTCTAGATGTTATTCCACAATCAGCTATATATTTTTGTAATCTCATTTCAATTAATAGGAGGACAGGTTAAAAACATTTCTTTTTTGTTGATTTTTCTAAAATATTATATTATTTATAATTTGACAATATTCTACAGAAACTATGAAATGTTTTTAACCTGTCCCCCTTAATCCTCCAATTCTTTTAAAATTTCTTCAAAGTAGCTTGGCATCCTTGCTTCTAAAAACATTTCTTTTCCTGTAATTGGGTGCTTAAATTTTAAGCTTTTTGCATGTAAACATTGTCCTTTTATGTTCCATTTGTTTTTGCCATTTGAATATGTTGTATCTCCTACAATTGGATATCCAATTTCAGATAAGTGTACCCTTATTTGGTGTGTTCTTCCTGTTTCAATTTGTACTTGTAATAAAGTATAGTTATTATATCTTTTTAATACTTTAAAATGTGTGATTGCTTCTTTTCCATTTTTTGTCACTGCCATTTTTTTTCTGTCTTTCGTACTTCTTCCTATTGGCATATTAATTGTTGCTTCATTTTCTTTTACTATTCCTTTTACTAATGCTAAATATGTTTTTTGAACCTCATGATTTTTTATTTGTTCACTCATATTTATATGTGCTTTGTCGTTTTTTGCAACTATTATAATTCCTGAAGTATCTTTATCTAATCTATGAACAATCCCCGGCCTAATTTCTCCTCCTATTCCTGATAGAGATTCTTTACAAATTGCCATAAGACAATTTACTAATGTTCCATCTGGATTTCCATTTGCAGGATGTACTACCATTCCTTTTGGTTTATTTACTACAATTATATCTTTATCTTCATATATAATTTCAATTGGTATTTCTTGTGCTTTTAATGATATTTCTTTGGGTGGTTGCTCATCTAGGGTTATTATATCTTTTTCTTCTATCTTATAAGAAGGTTTTACCTTTTTTCCATTTACTAATATTTTTTCTTCTTCTATTAATCTTTGTATTGCAACCCTAGATATATCCTCATTTTTTCTTGACAAATATGAATCTATTCTAGTATTTTCTTCTTCTTTTTTTACAATAAACTCTCTCATTTTAGTTTCCTATTCTTTCATATACTACAAAATATTTATCTTCATATAATTTCTTATATTTTTTATCATGTGTACTGTTGATTATCATGTTCATTTTTGAATTTTTATATGTTATTACATGTGTTATATCATATTTTTCAAATGTATCTTCATAAAATTTACTTATATTTGAAGTTTCTATAAAATCCATAAATATATCATCTTCTTTTCCACTAAACTCTGGTGCATATAAATCTGCTCTCGAATCAATAAATACTGGTATTCCTCTATATATCATATAACTTCCATAATTATATTCATTATAAAATCTAGCTTTTCCTAGGTCTATATTTTCTATTATATAATCACAAGCTTGTACAGGATATGAAGATTCATCAATATACTTATCCTTAAACTTATCTTTTGCTATATAGTAGCTAAATCCTATCATAATTGCTGTCATTCCAGCAATTCCAAGTATACTTGTTATTTTCTTTGTTATTTCGCCTAAATCTTTTTTTGTATACATTTTTATTAAATCTACTATCATCTTATTTAAGATAATTGAACAGATAAGTACAAACATTGTTACCTGTCTTTTTGTTGCTAACATTAGATAACATAACCCACCTAGCATAAATAAATCACTTAATCTAATTTTTACTTTTGTAAATATTAATATTGCTAAAAATATTATTAGTGTACACATAACTTCTGTATCATTTGCGAGTGTCATTGGTAAATGCTCATTTATGTTTTGTGTAGTATTTCCTTGTATTGTCTTTACTAAATAGGTATATGGCGTAGTTCCTAGTGGTGTTAGTAATCCTGTGAATATACATATAATCATTATTATAATTAAATATTTAACATTGTTATTTTTTATTAACTTGATTTTATATGGATTTTCTAATTCTTTACTTCTCTTTATTTTTGCCCTATCTACCTGTTCTTCTATCTTTCTTAATTCTTTTCTCATTCTATCTATTTGTTCATCATTTCCTGGTTTTTTAGATAGTTGCTTTATCTTTCTTTCTAATTTTCTTCTTGTAGTTTTTCTATATATTATTGTATCTGAGAAGACTGCAATTAAATATTCTGCAATATATGGCAAATATAAAATGAAATAAAAAGGAAATACTGCTAAATGTAAATTAGCAATTAAAAATGGTATTATAATTAGTCCTATTGCATACCTTTTCTTCTTTGTTTCTAGAAATTTTTCTATTAAATAAATTGTTAATATAAACAATATAAATGTTACTAATTGTGCTCTTGCTGCTATATACCCTCTTATCATATACATTGCTGCTATTGTTATTACAAATGAAACCGGTTGATTTTTAGCAAGTTTACTATTTACTAAATATATAGTAATTCCTAAAACAGCTGATAAAATACATGTTGTAACATAGATTCCTGTCATTCCAAAGGACTCATAAATTAAATATGTTATTACATCATATGCCCAATGAGGATAAGTATAAGCTAAATCAGTATGCCAAGAAAAAGGATCTTGCATATCTATTCCACTTTGTACGATTTTTTCTCCTATTTTAATTGTATAAAAAGTATCATTTTGTAGTGTTACCGGTGTTAATGCTATACAAAAAATTGCAATTAAAATAACTGCAAAAATTGTAAATTTTACACTTGAACTAATCTTTTTTTTATCTTCATTTTTGATTTTTAATTTTGTTTTTAATATTTCCATTAAATAACTCCTTATTGTCTTTCATTTTTCTGATTATATCAAAAAAAGTTTCAAAAGACTATACTTTTGAAACTTTTTTATTATTTTATATTAAAACTATTAATGTTTATTTATACAGCTTCTTGACTTTCTTCTCTTATTTCTTTTTCATTATCATTTTCTTCTACTACCTCTAAGCTTCCAATTGAAACTTCATATGCAATTCTTGTTTCTACTGTGCCATCCTCATGTTTTTTCTCATATGTTCTAGATTGTACTCTACCTATTACCTTTACTTGTGAACCTACTTCTAGATTTTGGCAAAATCTTGCATTTCTTCCCCATGCTATGCATGGAATATAATCTGATTTATTATATGCTCTATTAACAGCAAGTAAAATATCTGATATTTCTCTTCCAAATGGTGTTTGTCTATAAATTGGCTTCTTACAGATATATCCTACTAATACGACCTCATTTGTTATAGTATCTTTTTTAACCATTTCGTTTTCTTCTTGGTCTTCTTTTTCTTCTAATTCTACTATGTCTTTTGCAAAGACAGTTAAAATTAATCTATTTTTTTCATTTTCGTAGCTATTATATGATCTGAATTGTCCTTTTATTAATAATTGCTTTCCTTCTTGTAATGTATCTTCTTTTATTAATCTTTCTGAAATAGTAATTGGTATAATATCACTATTTCCACTTAAACGTGGTATTACCAAATTGAAAATATAAAAACTTTCTCCATAAATTTCATGACTGAATTTTTTCTCTCCTGTAACTTTCCCAACTAATGTTAGATAGTTGTTTTCTAAATAATTTGTATCCAATTTCTTTTCCTCCCTATTTTTATTTTATCAATTGTATCTTTTTCTTCACGCTCATTGTAAATACATTTATTATTATACATCATTTTTTTGGTTTTGTCTACATAAAAAGTTAATTTTATTCAAAAAAGTTAGATTTTTCCTATATTTTATTGAATTATGGAATTGCTATTTATCAAAAGTATAATATAAATAATTAAAATTTCATATGTCTTTAATTTACTATCTTCCTTTATTTTTAGAAGTTTTTCTCCTATTCCAAATATTTTACCATTTATATTCTTTATATTTTTTTGTAAAAAAATTAATATGCTTGTGTCTGTTATACTAGATATTGTTACTGTCGCTTTTTGATTTAATCCATATGTTATAATGCTACTTTTTTTATATTTTGATAAATTAAAAATCAAGTTAACATCTGTATTTACCACTAAGTATTTAGCATTTTGACATAATTTTTCTATAATAGTTGTTTGTTTATCTAAATTTTCTAAACCTGAATCTATTATAATTGTTTCAAATTTAATGTTTTTTATGTTTTCAACACTTTTTTTATTAATATGAATTAAATTTACTTTTAATTCTTCTTTGTCTTTTAAACTTTCTTTTATATTTTCAAAAACTTTACTTTCCGAAATAATTCCAATAAAAGTCATTATATATCCCCTTAATTTTTTTATCTAATTTAGTATCTCCACCATTTCCATATTTATACATTATTTAGATTTTACTTGAGTCCCATTATTATTAATTGTATAATCTCCTTCATATATCAAATCTGAAACTCTTACTACTTCTAGTCCTTTTTGTTTAATATTTTTAATTAGTTTATCTAGGCTATCTGCAGTATGTTTTGTTCCATTATGACTTAATATTATATCTCCTTTTTTTATTTTATCTTTTAACCTGTTCCACATCTCATCTCCTGTTAACCCTGTGTAGTCTAATGTGTCTAAATTCCATTGTATTGTATAGTAACCTTTATCTTGTGCTGCTTTTATTACAGTATCATTATATTCTCCATATGGTGCTCTATATATCTTTGTTCTTTTTCCTGTTACTTTTTCAATCTTATCATTACTTTTCTCAATTTCCTCAATGTTTTTTTCATAACTAAGTTTGGTTACATGTGGATGTGTATCTGAGTGACTTGCTATTTCATGACCTGCTTCCTCAATTTTTTTTACGCTATCAGGAAACTTTTCTATCCAATCACCTACCATGAAAAATGTTATTTTTGTATTATTTTCTTCCAATGTTTTTAAAATTGAATCTATGTCATCTGCATTCCATGCACAATTCATAGTAAAAGCTACTTTATTATCATCAGTTTCAACATTATAAATTGGTAGTAACTTCTTATTTTCAGTCGCAGATGTCTCTACAGTATTGTTATTATTACTATGACTTGTATTTAATGTACTTGCCACACAAAATAAAACTACTACAGTTACAAGTGATACAGCATAAGTATATATTTTTTGCTTATTAAATACCAAAAACATAAAAAACCTCCTAATCCAAACTACTTTAATTGTATGCTTTATTTTTCTTAAAAATTCAATTTTTTGTTTTTTAATATTATTTTATATGTATATAAATATCACTTTTGTTATAAACATATGTCTCATATAATATTTCTATATTTATTTCATATATTTTAAAAAGATGATTTATTTTATAAACCAATTTTTCAACTTTCGACACTTTTCGTCATATAATATACAAACAACAATTATGTTGTAAATAAAGAAAGGAATGAGGAATATGGAATTAGAAGGTAAAAAACATTGCCCAATTTTAGATGTAGATGGTGTTATTTCTGGAGGTAAACAATTTGATTTAGATATTACACTTCCAGAAGATAATCGTGATGTAATATATGGTGTTGTAAAAAATTGTTTTAAAGAACCAGTATGTAATGCAGTTGTTAAATTAGTAGAAGTTGTTTGTGAACATGGCAAAGAAGAAAGACTTCCAATTGGTCATACTTTTACTGATAAAGAAGGAGAATTTGTATTTGGTCCTTTATGTCCTGGAAAAGAATATGCTCTTCAAATTTGGGTAAATGATACTAAAAAAATTAAAATATGTGCTAAATGTCATCATGAAGGAAAATGCTTAAAAGGTGAAAAATGCGAGAAATGCGATTGCTTTATTGATGAAGATAAAGAACATTGCAAAAAATGTGATAAGAAAGATGAATGCTTAAAAGAAGAAGATTTTAAAGAACTAAAATTCTAATTTTAATTTAGAAATATACTAATGAAAATAACAAAAGGTATTTAGATTAATTTTAACCTAAATACCTTTTAATTTAACTATATTATTCCTATTTTTTTAGCCATCTTTTTTCCTTTTTTCATTATAGTTTTCTTGTTCATTTTATCTGATTCAGCATACATCATAACTAGCCCTGTAGTTAACAAACCTCCAATCATAACACCTTTTATAAATTTCATATAATTCACCTCTCTTTTTTATTTATTATTCTTTCTTTTTTGATTTTTTATACTTTTTTGTTATGGAATATATTTCATTTATTGCAATAATTGCCAAAAAAATACCAAAACATTTTTTTAAAATCTTAACATCTACATGAATTGAAATATTAGCTCCAATAATTGCTCCTAATATTCCAAATATTGTTATAATAATTGCTAGTTTCAAGTCAATATTTTTATTTTTAAAATTAACAACTATTGCAACAATAGAAGTTGGTATAAAAAAAATTAAATTAGTTGCTTGAGCTACATGTTGATCTATTCCTAACATAAATGTAAGGAAAAAAATCAAAATAGTTCCTCCACCCATTCCTGTTCCACTTACAATTCCAGATATAATTCCTATTAATGTTTCTGCCATATAATTCTCCTTTTGTCTTTTACTTATGAAATAATACTTTTTAACTTGTTATCATTCTAAAAGATGCATAAATTAAAAACACAGTAAATGCAATTTTTAATATATTCTCCGGTAATTTTTTTAATAATTTTGCTCCTATATATCCTCCAATAGTTCCACCAATTGCACAAAAAACTGCAACTTTCCAATCTATATAATTTCCTTTGTAATAAAAAAAACTACTGGTTATTACCATTGGTAATATACAAAATATTGATGTTCCTCTTGCTTTTGTATCTTCTAATTCTAATAGATGAATAAAAGCTGGTACTAATATCATTCCTCCTCCTGTTGAAAATAATCCACTTATAATTCCAGCTAAAATTCCTATAATCATTTTTTTAATCATAATAAAAACCTACTTTTTAGTAGGTTTTCCATTTTATATTTTTTTATGTACTTTTATTTTTATTTATTAAATTTTTATATATCCTCATAATACTTTGTTCCTAGCATTTTATCTGGAAGATATTGCTGTTTTACATAATTACCTAGAAAATCATGTGGATATAAATATCCTTCATTATATCCTAATTTTTTCATTTCTTCTACTGGTGCATTTCTTATATGCATAGGTACTTCTCCTGTATCCTTATTTTTAACATCTTCTAATGCTTTATTTATTGCTACATATGATGAATTTGATTTTTTAGATTTAGCAACATATATTGCTGCTTCTGATAATATAATTCTTGCTTCTGGCATACCAATCATATTAACTGCTTGCATTGCACTAGTCGCAACAACTAAAGCATTTGGATTAGCCATTCCTACATCTTCCGAACTACATATTACAATTCTTCTTGCTAAAAACATTGGATCTTCTCCACCATTTAGTGCTCTTGCCAAATAAAATACTGTTGCATCTGGGTCAGAACCTCTCATTGATTTAATAAATGCACTAATATTATCATAATGTTCTTCCCCGTTTTTGTCAAAAATTGCTTTTCGTGTTTGTACACTATTTTTAATGATATCATCTGTTAAATGAATATATCCATCTTCACTAATTGGGGTAGTTAAAGTTGCTATTTCTAATCCATTTAATGCTGTTCTAACATCTCCATTACTAATTATAGCTAATTTTTTTAATGTTTCATCTTCTATTTTTATATTATATTCTCCGAAGTCCTTCTTTTTTGCCTAGTGCATTTTTTAAAATCTGATATATATTTTCTTTTGTTAGAGGATTTAATTTTATTACCATTGATCTAGAAATTAGAGCTTTGTTTACTTCAAAATACGGATTTTCTGTTGTGGCTCCAATTAATATTATTGTTCCATTTTCTACAGATGGTAGTAATGCATCTTGTTGTAATTTATTAAATCTATGAATCTCATCAATAAAAAGAATACTCTTTCCTGATGGATTTAGCATAAAATTTTTAGTTTCTTCTATTACTTTCTTTATATCACTTACTCCTGCTGTTACAGCATTTAATTTATAAAATTTATATTTAGTTGTCTTACTTATTACTCTTGCTAGTGAGGTTTTACCACATCCAGGAGGCCCAAATAATATAATGCTAGATAATCTGTCTGCTTTTATTGTTCTATATAAAATTTTATCTTTTCCAAGAATATGTTCTTGACCTACATATTCTTCTAAAGTTTTAGGTCTCATACGAAAAGCTAATGGTTCATTTTGATTCATATTATCCTCCCTATTTTCTAGCATTATTTTATATATCTGATTTTACTTTCCTAATAAAATTAATGCATTTTTTATTAATTCTTCTGTTGTTACTTCTTTTGTTTCTACTTTACTAAATACTTTTTCTATTTCTTTTTTATTATATCCCAACACTTGAAGTGCTGCTGTTGCTTCTTCTACTTTTTCATTATCTTCTATTATTTTTTGTAGTTTATTATTTTCGTTTGTAGATTCATTAATTTTACTATTTATATCTTCTATTTGTTTTTGTGTTTTTAATTTATCTTTTAATTCTAAAATAATTCTCTTGGCTGATTTGGGACCAATTCCTGGTATTCCGGTCAATGCTTTTATGTCCTCTGAAATTACTGCTAATGCAAATTCTGAAGGACTACATACTGCGAGCATAGTTAATGCTGTTTTAGCTCCAACACCACTTACACTAAGTAATAATTCAAACATCTTTAATTCTTCTAATGTATTAAAACCATATATACTAATGTCATCTTCTCTTACCTTATAATGAGTATGTACTTTTACTGTTTCTCCAATATTTCCTAGTTTTTCTATTCCCACATCTGACATGTATACTTTATATCCTAATCCACCTACATCTAGTACAACATATTCTGTCATCTTCATCTCTAATGTTCCTTTTATATATGCTAACATCTCTTGTTTCCTTCCTAACTTAAATTCAATTTTATGTATCATAAAAATAAGTTGCTTCTAAATCTGCTTCATGTGTTAAAAGAGCAATTGGATATTTCGTATAGCTAGCTCCTATTGCATTATAATTTTCTTTTGGTTCAGTATATCCCATATGCCAACGTATAGAATATTTTTCTTCTGGTGTTAGTTTTATATATTCTGTAATCATCATTACAGATTTTTCTCCATGACCATATGGTATAGTATCTTCAACTGTGTAATATGGCACTTTTTCCCATACTCCTAATGCATTTTTTGCATTTCTATAATCTACTTTATAAAAATTCGTCTTACAAATATCATGTAACAATCCTATTAGTATTATTGAATCCTGTGGTATATCCATATCCATAATGCAGTTTTCCACTTTATGTTTTAATATTTCATATACCTTAAGGCTATGTTCAACTAATCCACCTTCATGATTTCCATGAAATCTTGTGCTAGCAGGTGCTACAAAAAAATCTGACTTTTCTAAAAAATTTATTAATTCTTCTATTCCTTCTCTTTTTACTTGTTTTAATAAATCTAAAAATTGTTCTTTCATTTTCTACCCCTCTTATTTCTTTTTTAGTATTATATATTTAGTTTATTTGTAAGTCAACTTTTTTCGAAAATTTGTTTTATTTTTTTAGTTTCCAATTTTTTATTCTTTCAATTGCCTCTAGAGTATTTTCCTTAGTTCCAAATGCTGTTAATCTAAAATATCCTTCTCCATTTGTTCCAAATCCACTTCCAGGTGTTCCTACAACATTTACTTCTTCTAACAATTTATCAAAAAATTCCCAAGATGTCATGTTTTTTGGCACTTTTAGCCAAATATAAGGAGAATTAATACCTCCATAGCAAGTAAATCCTGCTGATTCTAACCCTTGCTTAATGATTTTAGCATTTTCCAAGTAATAATTAATGTTCTGTTCTATTTCTTTTTTTCCTTGTTCACTATATGTAGCTTCAGCTGCTCTTTGTACGATATAAGATACTCCATTAAATTTTGTACATGTTCTTCTGTTCCATAATTTATTAAGTTCTATTTGATTTCCTTCTTTAGTATAGCCTTTTACACTTTTTGGAATCACTACATAGGCACATCTTACTCCTGTAAACCCTGCTGTTTTAGAATAACTTTTAAATTCAATTGCTACATCTTTTGCCCCTTCTATTTCATAAATACTATGTGGGATATTATCTTCTGATATAAAAGCTTCATATGCTGCATCATATAGGATTATTGATTTATTTTCTTTTGCATAATCAATCCATTTTTTTAATTCTTCTTTTTCTAATATTGTGCCTGTTGGATTATTTGGAAAACATAGATATATCATGTCAACTTTTTCCTTTGGCAATTCTGGTTTAAAACCATTTTCTTCTTTCACTGGTAAATATACAATTTTTCTTCCTGACATAATATTTGTATCCAAATAAACTGGATATACTGGATCAGTGATTGCTACTACATTTTCTTTTGCAAAAATATCTACAATATTTCCACAATCGCATTTTGCACCATCTGACACAAATACTTCGTCTTCACTTATTTGAATATTTCTTGGTTTGTAATCATTTTCTACAATTGCTTTTCTTAAAAATTCATAACCTTGTTCTGGCCCATAACCTTTAAATCCTTCTTGTGTTCCTATTTCATCAACAGCCTTGTGCATTGCATTTATACACGCTGGTACTATTGGCTTTGTAACATCTCCAATTCCTAATTTTATTATTTTCTTGTCTGGATTTTCTTTTGTATATTTTGCAACTTTTTTCGCAATTGTTGAAAAAAGATAACTATCTTGTAATTCTAAAAAATTCTCATTTACTAAATTCATATTAATTCCCCCTCAAATACTGTTCTTGCTGGACCTGTCATATATACATGATTATCTTGTTTGTTCCATTCTATTTCTAAAATCCCTCCGAAGTAATTCTATATAAACATGTCTGTCTACTAAATCATTTATAATGCAAGCTACTGCTGTCGCACATGCTCCTGTACCACAAGCCAATGTTTCTCCTGTTCCTCTCTCCCAAACTCTCATTTTTATTTTACTTCTATCTAATATTTGGACAAATTCTACATTTGTCTTATTCGGAAATATTGGATTTACTTCTATTATTTTTCCATATTTTTCCACATCAAAATCACTCACATTTTCTACTTCTGTAATAGCATGTGGATTTCCCATAGATACACAAGTAAAATTAAATTCCTTTGTCTCTACTGTAATTTTCAAATTTTTTACTGGTTTTTCATCTGATATAACTGGTATGTCTTTTGGTGATAATATAGGTATTCCCATATCCACCCTTACAGTTTTAACTTTTCCTTGTTCTACATTTAGTTTTAAAGTTTTTATTCCTGCTAAAGTTTCAATAGTTACTATTTCTTTATTTGTCAACCCCTTATCATAAACATATTTACCAACACAGCGAATACCATTGCCACACATTTCTGATTCACTTCCATCTGAATTAAACATTCTCATTTTAAAGTCAGCAATATCACTTTTACAAATTAAAATAAGACCATCTGACCCAATGCCAAAGTGTCTATCACTAACAAATTGGGCTAAGTCAGATATATTGTCTATTTCTTGGTTTGTGGCATCCATATAGACATAATCATTCCCTAGCCCTTCCATCTTTGTAAATTTTTTCATTTTTTTCACCCTCTTTTAGGTATTAATAACAAACCTAATATAATTATATTAGATTATTAGTTATTTTAGCATATGATTTTTCTTTTGTAAAGGACTTATAATCTTAATTTTTTATGAATTTACTTTAAAAATACTATACTTTATTATATAATAAAATAGAAAGAGGTGAATTACCTATGAAACTGCTTAGAAAATTATTTTTTAGCCTATTTATTATTTTAATACTTGTTGGAACATTTGTATTTTTGATTGGTTTTGGTTATTATACTAATACCTTGCACAAAAAATCTTTAGTAGAAAGAGTTGAGCAAATAACTAGCAAAGAAAATTATGTGCCTTATTCTGAATTATCAAAGAACTATATTAATGCTGTAATTAGTGTTGAAGACCATAGATATTATAGTCATGGACCTGTCGATTTTATAGGAATTGCAAGAGCTATGTATACAAATATTCGTGACAAAGAATTTGATGAAGGTGGAAGTACAATTACACAACAAGTTGCAAAAAATGTTGTTTTTAATCAAGATAAAACTTTAATTAGAAAAGTAGGTGAAGTCTTCGCAGCTTTTGATTTAGAAAAAAATTATAGTAAAGATGAAATACTTGCTATATATGTTAACTCTTCTTACTTTGGTGATGGTTACTATGGTATCTATGATGCAAGTATTGGATATTTTAAAAAAGAACCAAAAGACTTAAACTTGGATGAATCATCAATGCTAGCTGGTATACCTAACGCTCCTTCAGTATATGCACCAACTGTAAATATAGACTTAGCAAAAAAAAGGCAAGCACATGTTCTAAATAAAATGCTTGAATATGGTTATATTACAAAAGAAGAATCTGATTCAATAAAATAGTTTGTTATCAATATACAATTAAAATAAGAGTTATATTTATGAAAAAGTCATATTTATGACTTTTTTTCTTTTTCTATCATATATTTAAACTAGATATTTATAACATTAAAAATATTAATAAATGCAAGAAGGGATTGATATATAAATGAAGATTTTCATTTTAGAAAAAAAAGTCTTACTATCTATCTGCTTATTCTTCTTTGTTATTTTTAGCATTTATCTATCTTTGTATAATCCTTTTTCTATGGCTATTGAGCCAACTACTGATAATGCTATCGATGACGAATTTAAAAACAATATTGCTACTTTAACAAAAAGCGATGAAAAAATAGCATATCTAACATTTGATGATGGTCCAACTTTGAAGTCCACTCCAAAAGTATTAGATGTACTTAAAGAAGAAGATGTAAAAGCAACATTTTTCGTTATAGGCAAATATGTAGCAAAACATCCAGAATTAGTAAAACGAGCTTATGAAGAAGGTCATTATATTGCTAATCATGGTTATGATCACAATAACAAGAAATTATATGCTAGTCAGGAAAGTTTTATAAGTGAAGTAAAAAATACAGACATAGAAATAGGAAAAGCAATAGGTGTAGATAACTACTGTGCACATATATTTCGTTTTCCGAATGGCTTCATGTCCCCAAATAATAAATATCAAAAAAAGAAATGTGCCAAACTTTTAGAAGAAATGAACTATACTTATGTTGATTGGAATTGTTTGAACAACGACTCTATAAAAAAATATACAAGCAAGCAACTTCTAAACAATCTAAAAAAATCTTCAAAAAACAAAGGAACATTAATTATTTTAATGCATGATACAGCAGACGTTAGTAACAGCTCTTTAGTATTAAAAGATTCTATAAAATACCTAAAAGAACAAGGATACAAATTTGCAACATTTTAGGGACAGGACAAAAACAGTTCATAAATAATACGCAAATTGTCGAATAAGCTGTAATGTTACAAATTGACATATTATGACAAAATTATGAACTGTTTTTGTCCTGTCCCTATTAATTCATTATTGCCTCTATTTTATAAATTCTTCTACTGCCATCTAATTTAATATTATTTTCCGTTTCCTTTCCATCTAGTATAATCTTACTTACACCAGTATTTTTTCCATTTGGATTTTTTATAATAATATTATAAATACTTTCTTTCCATTTGTATTGAATTTGATATTCCTTCCAATTGTTAGGAATGCATGGTTCTATTCTTAAATATCCTTTTTCTATTTTTAGTCCTAATATATATTCTATTCCTGCTTTATAGTACCAACTACTAGATCCTGTATACCAAGTCCAACCTCCTTTTCCTGCCAAATTACCAATTCCATATATATCTGCTGCTATAACATAAGGTTCTACTTTGTATTTTTTACTTGCCTCTTTTGTTCTAGAATGTTCTATTGGATTTATCATTTTATATAAATCTAATGCCTTATCTCCGAATCCTAATAAGCTTTCTGCTATAATTACCCATATTGCAGCATGTGTGTATTGTCCACCATTTTCTCTTACCCCTGGCAGATATGCTTTTATATATCCAGGCTCTAATTTTCCTTTTTCAAATGGTGGATCTAATAATTTTATTATTCCATTTTCTTTATCTATTAAATGATTTTCTAAACTTTCCATCGATATATATTTTTTATCATTATCTCCTGCATTTGAAATTACACTCCAACTTTGTGCTATACTATCTATTCTGCATTCTTCATTCTCCATACTTCCTAATATATTTCCATCATCCATAAAAGCTCTTTTATACCATCTTCCATCCCATCCGTTTGTGTTTAATGCCTTTTTTAAATTTAATTTTATTTTCTCATATTTTTCAACTAACTGTTCTTCACCTTTTTCTTTGCAAATTGGTATAAATTTGTCTAAAATCATATACAAAAAGAAGCCCAACCATACACTTTCTCCTTTTCCTTTATTTCCTACTGTACTAAATCCATCATTCCAATCTCCTGATCCTATTTTAGGTAATCCATTTATTCCAAAATTCAAACTTCTCTCAATAGCTTTTATGCAATGTCTATATATACTTTCTTGTTCTTCTGTTGATTCATATTTATCATATCTTTCATCCTGATTTTCTTCTAAAATGTCACCTTTTAAATATGGAGTTTTCACATCTAAAATGCTTTTATTTCCTGTAAAGTTTATATACTCAATTGTTACAAATACAAGCCATAATAAATCATCTGAAAACTTTGTTCTAATACCTCTTTTCGTTTCTTCATGCCACCAATGTTCTACATCGCCTTGCGTAAATTGGTGTTTGCTGTGTTTTATTATTTGTTTCTTCATTATGCTTGGTTCTAAATATTTCAATCCTAAGGTATCTTGTAACTGATCTCTAAATCCATAAGCTCCACCTGACTGATAATATCCACTCCTTCCATATAAACGACTTACAATTGTCTGATAAGCTATCCAACCATTTAACATTATATTTATAGATTCCAAAGGTGTATAAACTTGAAGTCTTCCGAAGTAGTTCTTTCCAATAATTTTTATTAATTATAAATTCCTGTTTGCAGTTATTTATTTTGCTATATTTATAAGCTATATTCTTACAGTCTATCAAATTTTCCTCTGCACCTAGAATGAGTGATACTTCTTTGTTTGCATAACTTTCTAATTCAATCTCTATTTCATATGCAATACAACTTTTTTTACCTAATCCCTGATCATTATTTAATCTTACTTTTTTGAGTGCTTGAGGATTAGAAATACCACCATCTCCCAAAAAGAAGTCCTTATCTGCTGTATAAGAAGTTATCTTCTCACTACAAGATATATAAACTAAATTTTCCTGTTCCTCTGTTTTATATAAATTCTTTGCCCATATCATATTGTTATTTTTATCCCAATTTACATTTATATAATTATTACTTTTTAGTTCATCTTCTCCAATTACTGGTTTTATATAATAATATAACTTTATTTGCTTTTTACTTGGAGTTGTATTTTTTAGATGCAATACACTAATTTTACAAGAATCTTCTTTAGGTACAAATGTTGTTAACTCTTGCTCTATTCCATTACTCTTATGAATATATTTAGCATATCCAAATCCATATATTACATTATAATTTCTTTCATCAGGCATTGGATTTAATCCTAAAGACCATGCTTTTTTATTGTCTTCATCTTTTAGATAAATAATTTCACTTGGAATATCATAACATGGATTATTTTCCCAACTAGAAATTCTATTTAATCTACTATTTTTATACCAACTATAGCCTCCCATATTTTCTGTTATAACTGTTCCAAATTTTTTATTTGCCATTATATGACTCCATACAGTTGGCAAACGATTTTCTTTATCTACCTTTATAAAATATTCTTTTCCATCTTCTGAAAATGCTCCATATTCATTGTAATACTTTAACTTTTGGTTATTATCTAAAATATTTATATCATCATTTAGTTCTTCTACTAAAGCAGGTACATTTTCCTCTTCTCCTATTTCTTTATATTTTTCTAAATATTCTTCTTCTAAATCTTCAATTGAATTTTTTATTCCTCCTTTACTACTATCTATTATTATTGCTGCTACAAATTCCAGAAGTTTTATATCTTCTTTACTTATTTCCCCTTTAGATAAATTAAAAATTCCTCCTCTGACATTTTTCAGATATGCCATTTGACTATTCAAAATTGTTCCTTCAATTTCTTCTTTCACGTAATTTTCATAACTGTGTTTCTCCTCATCTAATATAACTACCTCTACTAAAATATTTTTTGTTCTAAAAAACTCATATGCTTTTAATACTTCTTTTATAACATATCCATCATTTACATCTCTTACTTTTAATAATATAATTGGTAAATCACCTGATATCCCATATTTCCAAAGTTCATTTTTAAAATAGCTATTAGAATTTAGTTTTTTCATTATTTGACTTTTTGTAGGATTATCAAAAATAATATATGATAACATTTTTTGATAAATTGCAATTTCTTTTCCTTTAATTCTTAAATATATGCTTTCTGCTTCTACTCTTGCTTTTGCTAGTTTAAATTCTGTACTTATGTTTTCAAAAGAATTATATTTTTCTAAATTTTGTTTTACAAATTCTTCGTCTTCTCCAACACTAATTATTAAATCTATAGTAGCTTTTTCATTTGGCTTTACTTTTATTGTTCTTCTTAAAGCAATAATTGGTTCTGTCACTAATCCTATTTTTTTAGAAAGAGGTATAGAGTTTTTTATCATGTTTGGTATACCTAAATTTCCCCTTCCAATAAACTTGTCTTCATCAATTTCATACTCTAAATCCCCAATTGTTTCACTTTTTGTGGATAATGTAGTTGCTAAATAAATTTCTTTCATGTCTACTTGCCTTTTTTTCCTTTTTACTATCAAACAAGATTTATTTTCGTCAAATCTTGTTGTTAAAAACAAATTATTAAAAGCTTGGTGTGAATAATCTTGTTCCTTTACAGATAAAACAGGTTCAAAATATGAAGTTATTTCTAATATTTCTTCTTCATTACCTAAATTTTCTAAAACTACTCTTCTTAATTCCACTGGTTCTTTTGAACTAGTAGTTGTTTTTATTTTTGTTTTTATATTTCCTTCTACTATTTCTTGTTCTATTCTATCTGGCATAAAACTAATTTGGTAATTATTTTCTTTTTTATCATTAAAAGAATAATTTGAACTCCACATTTGCTTTGTTTTTATGTTTTTTATAGTAAAAAATATACCTTGTGAATAATCTGCAGTTGTCTTAAATCTGTTTATATAAAAGTCTTTGTATTTGCTTACCCCCTGCCCTTTTTGGTTCATTGCTATAACATAGTTTTCATTTGCTATTACATTACCTGTTACTAATCTTTCATCTATTTTATTATAAGTTGTCTGAATATAATTTTCATAATCTGTATATTTTAACTTTTCTATTTTTTCCTTGTTTTCTTTAGTTATTATTGATGTTTCTGGCATAGTCTCTTGTAAAAGGATAGAAATCGCTTCCATTTGTGGATTTTTCATAAATCTTTTTTGCAGAATCTTATTATTAAATAAATTGTTAATAGAAAGAAGAATTAACCCTTGATGGTGTGCCATATAAGTTTTTACAATGCTAGAAGTCTTTCCTTTTTCTACTCTTTCTGGAGTATAGTCAATTGACTCATAAAAACCATATTTACCGTACATACCTTCTTTTTCTAATATTTTCAAATTTTTTACTTCCTCTTTTGGAACATCTCCAATAGCTAGCATTCCTCCATAACTTGACACTACTAATTCATCTGCTAATCCTCTTTTTAATCCAAGCCAAGGAATGCCAAATGCTTTATATTGATAATTTGATTTTAAATCTTTTACATTGAAGGCTGCTTCTGATATTCCCCATGGTATATTTAATTTTTTCGCATATTCTCTTTGACTCATTATTAAGAATTTACATGACTCATCTAATAAGCTTCCTTCATATTTAGGTATATTAATATTTGGCATTAGATACTCAAACGCTGTTCCCGACCAAGATATCAATCCTTTGTATCTTCCTAATGTTGTTAATGTTCTACTTAAATGATTCCAATGTTTTATTGGAACATCTTTTTTAGCAATTGCAACTAAACTTGCTTGTCTGGCTTCTGAAGCTAATAAATCATAATACGAATCTGTCAATTTATTTTCTTCTATATCAAATCCAATAGAAAAGATTTGTTGTTCTTGATTATATAAAACTGAAAAATCAGTTGAACTAATCATATTTTCTATAATCTCTAATAAGTTTTGAAGTTCCTCTATGTTTTCTCCTTCTATAATTAACTCTTCTAAAAAAACTTTTACAACATACAAATACCCTACAAAGTTTCCACTATCTACTGTTGAAACATATCTAGGATTTAATGGTTCTTTCGTTTTTATTTGATACCAATTATATAGATGCCCATTCCATTTAGGCAAACTTTGTATAGAAAATATTATGTTTTTTAACAATTCTACAGTTTCTTTCCTTTTTATATATCCTAAGTCATATGCTGAAATAACACAAAGCATTGATAGTCCTATATTTGTAGAAGACGTCCTTGGAACTATCTTTTCTTTTCTATCTTCTTGATAATTATCTGGTATTAAATAATTATTTTCTTTACTTAAATAGGTGTCAAAAAATTTCCATGTTTTCTGTCCTATTTCTTTTATATATGCTCTTTCGTTTTTGTCTAATTTTTTTAATGCCAACTGTTTATTTTTTTCTTTACTTATATACCACATAATAAATGGCATAATTGCAAAAATAGCCCCTAAGATTATGGCAAATATATTTTGTCTTAATAATCCTAACCCAATACTAATGAATCCTGCAAATACATTTATTGCCATTTGATTGTAATAAGACATCACATCTGATTTTGACTGTTTTTCTGCTTCTTCTGAAGTCATCCATTCTAATAGGTTTTTCTTAGAAATTAACATCCTATAAAGTGTCTTATTAATTGCTTTTATAGACATATATGCTTTATATGGTAAACATCCAAATGTTATAAATCCCCTTAAAATAGCTCCTTTCACACCAGATATTTTAGGTGTAAATGTCTTTTGTTTTTGTTCTCCTTCTTTTTTTGCTATTGCAATATTAAGTAATTCCAATAAAAAAGGAAAAATAGTAATTATAGATATTAATAAAACTATTGGGAATATTTTTTGTTTTAAAAAAATGCCTAGAATATTTACATATATAAAAGCAATAATTATACTTACTTCAAATAAACTTCTTCTCAGATTATCGAAAATTTTATATTTAGAAAGCAAATTTAATGGGCTAGTTGTCTTTAACCATTTAATAATTTGCCAATCTCCTCTGACCCACCTAGAAAGCCTATTCATAAAACTATTATATTTAGTTGGATATCCATCCATCAGTAAAATATCAGATACTAATCCACAACGTAGATAACATCCTTCCAATAAGTCATGACTTAAAACTGTATTTTCCGGAATTTGATTTTTTAATACTTTGGAAAATATTTTAACATCATATATTCCTTTACCTGTGAAAATTCCCTCTTTGAAATTGTCTTGATATATGTCTGATATCGCATTTGTGTATGAATCAATTCCACCTGCCCCTGCAAAAATTTTTGTAAATAGTGTTTTATAACTAATATCTAAATTAACTCCTACTCTTGGTTGCATGATTCCATAACCATCTATTACTATATTTTTATTATTATCTATCACAGGTTTATTTAAAATATGTGCCATTGCACCTACTAATTCAAATGCTGAATTTAAAATTAAATCTGTATCGGCATCTAAAGTAATTATATATTTGATTTCTTTCAAATAATCCCTTGCCTTATTTTCTTCATTTTCTTTTTTTATTGTAGTTTCTATAGTATTTTCTCTAAATGGATTTTCTATATTTCCTAGTATATATTCATTAAATTGATTTAGCATTCCTCTTTTTCTTTCCCAACCAAGGTAAGAATTCTCACTTTTATTGAATACTCTTTTTCTATATGCAAAATTAAAAATTGGTAATCTAAAATTTTCATCATTGCTGTATTTATTATATTTTTTATTTAAAATGTCTACTTGTTTTTTCCCTTCCTCTATTATTTCTATATCAAATTCTTCTTCCATTTTGTCACTTTGACTACAATCTCCTAGTAGCGTAAAATATATATTTTCGGACTGATTTGCTAAGTAGTATACTTCTAATTTTCTCATCAGCTCTTTTACTTTTTCTTTTGATTTTAATATTGTAGGTATTACTACCATGGTTTTATTTTCTTCATCAATTCCATTTGAAAAATCTAATTTAGGTATTAGTTTTGGTTTTACAATTTTACTTAAAATATATTGTGTTAGCTGTGATACCAGTTCTGATGATGGAATCAAAAATACTATAAAACTTATAATTAATAACCAACTACTTTTTGTATTTATATTTAATAAATAGCTAATTCCCAATGATACAAGTACACTAAAAAAACAAGTTAACATTACATATTTTTTTACCTTATCTTCATAGCCTTTTTTCCTATTTATTTTGTATTTTAATACACTATATAATTCATCTATTCCATTATCAATCAGGAAATACCCTATATGATGCTTCTTACTTCCCTCTTTTTTTGTTTTAGCTAGTTCTAAGATTTTTTTAGTTATATATATTTCTGATATTTTTGTTTTTTTAGAGATTTCCTTTATTTTATTTCTGTAGTATTCCTTTGTCTTACTATCCATCTTTTCATATACTTTAGCTGGGTCTTGTTTTAATAATTCTTCTACTCCATTTATTTTTTCAAATATGTCTAAGAAGTTAATTCTTTGTATCTTTTTTATACTTATTATACTGTTTCCTATTGATACTTTACGAACTGCTATATCAAAATGCTCTTTTTTTATAACCTCTGATACTGTCATTCCTGTTAATTCCACAGTTTCTTCTAATGCCTTTAAATAGCTATAACCTTTTTTTCCATAACGTTTTAAAATGTAAGACATATATTCTATAAATGGATATTGCATATCCTCCAATATATTTTTTTCTACTTTTCTTATTGTATTGTTTTTATAAATTAACTCTGATTTAGGTTTGTTTTCTACTAATCTTTCTACAATATTTTCTGCTTTATATTTTTGTATTTGTGCTGTATATATCTTCTCACAAATTTCTCTTATATTTTCAATGATAGCAATTTCTAGAAATAATCCTATATTCCAAATTTCCTCCATGCTTAAGGTCTTTTTAGTCTGATAACTTGCTAAATAATCCTCTAAATCATTTCTTTGTATTCTATTATCTGTATATGCTACAATTTCAGATGCTAATACGTAAATACGAGCATATCCCTCATATTGTCCATTTGCTATTCCTAAAAAGTTTGTATATTTTTTTAGCGTTAGTTCCTTTTCAATTTGCTTTACTGTTTCTTCTATTATATATAAATTATCTAACAGCCACTCACCTGCTGGATGTATGCTGATTCCAAGTTTTAAATGCTCATTTAATAGATTGTATGTTTCTTGTATTACATTAAAACTTTCTTGCATATGTGGTACAGGATAAGTGTCTTTTTTTGATTTATTAGTTAAATTATGCCCTGATGCTATTTTCTGTAAATGATTTTCCAGTTGTTTTTTGTCTAGCATAGTCCCATTTATTTTTAATACTTTATTTATTTTCAAAAAAATTCCACTCCTTGCTAATATGTTTCACACATATTGTTTGCAAAGAGTGGCAATTTTATGCATTCCTTATTTTATCTTTCTTCATCTAATTGCTGATTATTTTTTTCATTGTTTGAAATTGTTTTATCTTGTGAACTTTTATTTAATTCTGAAACTTTAGTTGTTTCTAAAAAAATGTTTCCTTTCTTATCAAACTTCATTTCAGTTGCTGCTAATTTATCTACTTTATCTATTGCTGATTTATAATTTTCTATAATTTCTTTTCTATTAATATCTCCTGTTTGTATTTTTTGCATGGTTGTCTGCATTTTTCCAATACTTCTAATATAATCTGATATCTCATCTGTTATTGTGTTTTCTCTTCTTGTTAATGATCTATTAATATATTTTTCTCCATTTTTTACATCTACAGATTCTACTGTTTTCCCACTTTGTTTATCTTCAAGAGCTGTATGTAATGTTATATCTTCTTCATTACACCCTAATGTATTGGCTAATTTCATTTTAATTGTATCAAATTGAATTTCATTTATATCTCTTGATAATTTAATTAATTCTTCATTTGTTATATCTTCATTTTCTAACTTATCTTTTATATTTTCTATTTTAACTGCAATATCTTTATCAATTCCTAATTTTTCTAAATTTTCACCACTTTCTAGTGCTTGTTCTAATGTAATTGGTGTTTTTTGTTCTTGATAATGATCATAACCTTTTGCTACTCCAACTATTGTTATTCCAGTTAGTGCAGTAGCTGCTAATAATTTTTTCAACTTTAAGTTTGCATTATTTTTTGTCCCACTTTTAGCTTTATATCTTTTTTTATTTGTTTTTTTATCATTTCTATTATTTTTAGATGTATTAACTTCTAAATCTCTATCTTTTATAAATTCTTTTCTTTTCTTCATATAGTTTGGTTCTTCATTACTCATATTATTTCCTCCCTTGTATAAGTAATACATTTTTATTATAACATTCTTACAAAAAAAAAGCAAAAATTTAAGAAATTTCTTATTTTTTTGCTTTTTACTATAAATTACTCATAGAAATAATTTATTATTCCGTTATAAATTCCCCACGCTAGTCTATTTTGATATCCATCTTCTAGAAGTTGTTTTTCCTCTTCCGGATTTGATAAAAATCCACATTCAACTATTGATATTGGTATTTCCACATGTTTCATTATATATACGGTATTTAATTTCATTGCAACTCTTTTATTTTCCTTTTGTATAGATTTATTTAGATTTTCTTGTAATTGTTTTGCAAGCTTTATACTGTTTTCATCATTTTCCTTATAAAAACATTGCCATCCATAATATTGCTGTTGTGGTATTTTATTTAAATGAATAGATACAAAAATATCTGCACTTGACTCATTTCCAATTTTTACTCTATTATGTATGTCTGATATTTTCTTTTGTTTTAACGTCTTTGAATCTAAATCATAAATTGCATTTTCATCAGAACGTGTTAATATTACTTTACAGCCACTTTGTTCTAATAGATTTTGAACTTTTAATGTTATTTTTAAATTTGTTTGTGCTTCTGTAGTTCCATTACTACTTTGAGCACCTTCATCTGGTACTCCATGTCCTGCATCTAATACAACTGTTTTACCTGATACCGGTGTAGACGTCGTCTCTACTGTCTTTTTTATATTTTTATCTTCTTGTTTATTTTCATTTGCTATTTGAAATGAAAATGCAAATAATGCTATTAATAGGCAACTGGCTATTATTTGAATTCTTTTTTTGTTAATAACTATCATAAAAAAACTCCTAATATAAATATCTTTATTACTATTTATATTAGGAATTTCTTTTTTTATTCATTTTTATTCTTTATTAATTTTGAACTTAATTCTTCTAAATTATTATATAAACTTTTACATATCTTAGTTCTAAAAAATGCAAAGTTTATTAGTTCATTTTGTCCAAAATCTTCATTGTATTCTTTATATCCATATGTACTACTAGCTAATTGTAATAAATATATGTGTGGTGCATATTTAAAGTCATATTTGTTTTCTGTTTCTAATATATTTTTTATTTTTTCGTTATCTAAACTTGTTTTCTGAATTCCCATAGAATTCTCCTTGTTTTTTATAATATTTTTAATACTTCTTTTCTTTTATTTTTTAATAATGTCATTTCTCTATCAAAATCCTCATTGCTCCAGTTGGAAAAAGTATATTTTATATCCTTATTCCTTCTATCTAGTTCAATTTCCTCTATTGAAACATATTTCACTTCTGATACTTCATCTTCTTGTAATATATAATCATCTATTTTATGATTTACTACAAAAATAAAATTATATACAAAACGTTTACTTTTATAATCACTCTTATGAATATCTACTACTTTAATTTGATTTTTTGGAATTTCAATTCCAAGCTCTTCTTTAACTTCTCTAAATATCGCATCTTCAGCACTTTCTCCACTATCAATTTGTCCTCCAGTTTTCGCCCATTTATTAGGATTTCTTTTCTTATTAGCAGTTCGCTTCTGTAATAATATCTCTCCTTTTTCATTAATAATCCAACATGAAACAGTTCTTCGCCATAACCCTTTATTATACGCTACCCATCTATCCTCTATTTCTCCCGTCAATTTATTATTTTCATCTATAACATCAATTAACTCCATACCTTTCTCCTTTTTCTTTAATATGTTATAACATTTATATTAACAAAAAGTATTGCAATATTTCTTTGCAATACTTTTTTATTTTATAAAACGGCTTTTCTTTTATCAATTGCATAACTACTTCCAACAACAGTTTTAGCAGCATGTTTAACTTGTGCTCCAACTTCTCCAATTTCTAATATATTGTGAAATCTTCCTGCTTCTGCTGTAACTACACCTATTGATACTGATGTTAGTGGAAATTGTTCAATAACTCCTTTTCTATTTGCTACTTCTATATATCCTTGTTCTAAATCTTCATCTGTAAAATATCTTTTCACATTTTCATCAAAGTGTAACACAATATCTTGACATAGTTTTTCACAATTTATAGTTGGTACAATTGCTAAAAAATCATCTCCTCCTATATGCCCTACAAAACTATTATCTATCTCATCACGATGAACAGAGTTTAATATTGTTTGTGCTGTAAATTCTATTATTTCATCTCCCTTTAAAAATCCATATACATCATTATATGCTTTAAAGTTATCTAAGTCTATATATAATACAGAAAAATCTTCTTTTCTAGCTATTCTCTTCTTTAACTCTGCATGTATTTGTACGTTTCCAGGTAATCCTGTTAATGGACTTACAGTTCTATTGCTAGCTAATAATCTATTTAAATTTTTAACAGTATAATATAAATATTTTTCATCTACAGGTTTTTTAATAAAATACTCTACTGACTCTTGTAGTATTTTTACTCTATGTTCCTTTTCTGTCTGAGATGATACAACAATAACTGGTGTTATGGTGTTATCCTCATCCTTTCTAATTTTTCTACATAGCTCAACAACATCTCTATCTATTGCATCTTCATTTATTACAATCAAAGATGGTATATTTTTTAATGCAATATCTATTTGCTCTGTTTTTACGCTAATAAACTTGTATTCTGGATCATTTTTAAATAGTTCTCTAAATATTAAAATAGAAGAATAATCATCATCTATTATATAGATTTCTTGTACCATTTGTTTTCTCCTTTTTTTACTTTCAGTTTTATTATATACAAAAAGCTTTATTCTTTTCAAGTGTTTTTCTTATTTTTTCTAATATCTATCTTTTTATTTAATACTTGTGTTATTTCTTTTGTATTTATAGCAGGGAATGCCTTCTTTAATCTATACACATTTTTGTATAAACCGGCGTATAGTTTTGTCTCTTTTCTTTTTTAATTTGTCTACTATTTTTTGAATATTTTCAGTTGCTGTAATCTTTTCTGCATCCTTAGTATTATCTTTTGTTAGATTTTTGATTTCTTTTAGTTTTTCTTTTATCTCTTTATTTAGTTCTTCTACTTTTTCTAATGTACCTTTCATGTTTTTCACTTTCACTATACTTACTATCATATCTACAATTCCTACTATTGTTATTATTGATATTATATAGTGTAATAATTTAACATCTACTTTTAAAACTATATCATGTACAAATGGATGGATATATCTTACAAATACTACTCCTAATATTCCCCAACAAATAGAATTCACTAGACATATTCTTCCTTGAAAGTTAAACTTTTGGTCTGAATAGTCCCAATATTTTGTATGAAACATTTTTTCTAATGCTACTCCTACTAAATATTCCCATATTGTTAATACTATTATTGCTATAAAAAATAATAGTACTATATTGTTTTCAAATTGGTCCAGGCACAAGAACATTATCATTGCACCAATTCCATAAATTGGGCATAATGGTCCTTTTAAAAATCCTGTATTTATTATTTTTTTCTCTGCTACAGATCTTACTACTGATTCCATTGCCCAGCCTAAGAAAGAATAAATTATAAAATATGTTAGTATCTCAAATAGTTTTTCCTCCATTTTTGCCCTCTTTTCAATAAATATCCTCCTACAATATCTGTAGGAGGTATCTTTTATTTTGTTACTTTAACTCTAGCTACTTCACTTACATCGCTTTCGTTATACACTCTTACCTCTAATCTGTTTTCTCCATCATGTAATGGATATGCATATTCAAATTGTTTTCTTTGTTCTAAAGAATATACTTTATCTAAGTCTAATTTATATCTTTCATTTTCATTTATAATAAATTCTACTTTCTTTATTCCTTCGTCATCTGATGCTTTTATAATAAAGTTTGATGACCCATCTGTTGTTACGTCTAGTTTTGGCTTTGTTACTCCTTTTACTTCTTGTTCTTTAGTTTCAGTATTGTTATTAATATCTACTGCAATTACTGTTAGTTTGTGTAAACCTTTTGGTATTTCAATTGTTTGCTCTGCCTTTGTATCATTTATATCTATTTTTGTTTCTTCTTCTTCATCCCAACGATATGTCATATATGATAATTCTTCTTTTCCATCTGCTGTTATTTTTAGATTACTTCCTTCTACTTTTAATTCTATATTTATATCTCCTAATAATGTATATTGCTTTGTAGTAGTACTTTCTAATCCGTTTATATCTTTTGCATATATATTTAATGTATTTTCTCCCGTTGGTATTTCAATTGTTTGTTCTACTTTCTTTTTACCAGTACAATTTATTTCAACTGGTTCTTTATCATTCCATTGATATGTTACTTTTTCTAAATTTTTATTATGACTAACTTGTATAGTTGTTTGTGTTTCTGAAGGTTCTAAAAGTGATATTGTTGGTTTAATTAATGAATTTTCATTTTTCGATGTGTTATACATCGAATATGACCCACTACCTATTAGAAATACCCCAAAAATCAATATGGCTATTGAAAAAAATTTTAAAATTGAATTAATTTCAATTGGTCCACTATTTCTTACCTTTTTTTCTTTTTTTCCGTTTTCTACACTTAATATTTGATTCAAAGATTTCACCTCTTTTGTTTTTCTATTACAGATTATAACATAACGTTTTTTTATTGTAAATGCTTTAAAAACAAAAAAATAATTAAACTCTTGATTTTATTTTACACAAAGAAACCGTTGATATTTCAACGGTTTCTTCATTTATTATAAACAAATTAATTTTGTGAATAAGGCAACATAGCAATATGTCTTGCTCTTTTTACTGCTGTTGTAATGTCTCTTTGATGTTTTGCACATGCACCTGTTGTTCTTCTTGGTAAAATTTTTCCTTTATCATTGATGAATTTTTTTAGTTGTTCTGGATTTTTATAATCTAATTCAAAGTTTTTGTCACTACATAATAAGCATACTTTTTTTCTTTGTTTTCTAAATCTTGGATTATAATCTTCATCATAGTTTTTATTGTTTCTTTTATTTTGTTTCTTATCTGCCATTTTATATTTTCCCCCTCTTTGTTTTAGAATGGTAGGTCATCACTTGAAGATACTTCGAAGTCTGCTCCCATACTTCCTGGCTCAGTACTTCCAAATGTATTTTCAAAGTTTCCAGCTGATTCTCCTTCTCTTTTACTATCTGCAAAATAAGCTTCTTCAGCTACAACTTCTGTTACATAATGTTTTGTTCCTTGGTCATCATCCCAAGTTCTTGTTTGTATTCTTCCTATAATTCCTACTTGTTGACCTTTCTTAAAGTATTTACTACAAAATTCTCCTAGTTTACTCCAAGCAACAATATTTATAAAATCTGCTTGTCTTTCTTCTCCCTGTCTTACAAATCTTCTATTTACTGCTAAACTAAAAGAAGCTACTAGTGTGTTATTTGTTTGTGTATATCTTACTTCTGGATCTCTTGTTAATCTTCCCATTAATATTACTTTGTTCATTTCTATCACCTTTCTTTACTTTAAATAAAGGCCCCTATCTTTATTTAATTGATATTTTCACTAATTTTAATTAGTCTTCTTTTCTTACAACGATAAATTTAATAATATCATCTGTAATTCTGTAAATTCTTTCAACTTCTGCTATTGATGCTGGTTCTGCCTCAAAGTTGAATAGTAAATATGTAGCTTCACTGAACTTTTTGATTTCATATGCTAATTTTTTCTTTCCCATATTTTCTACTGATTCTACTTTTCCATGTTCATTGATTAACCCTGTAAATTTTTCTTCTAAAGCTTTTAAACCTGCTTCATCAACATTTGGATTAACAATGATAATACTTTCGTATTTGTTCATTATTTTCACCTCCCTTTGGATTTATAACCTACATTTTAATAAATGTAAGTAGAGATTTGTTCAGCATATTATTTGATAAAAAATAGCTATGCCTTTCAAAACATAGCTATTTTATCATATTTATTTAAATTTTGCAAGTACTAATTTATTTTTTGTTATGCTTAGAAACTAAACACTACTGGACGAAAACTGTTACTAGTGTCAGCTACATCTGCATAGTAGTTAAATGCAAATACACCAGCTCCACAAGATTTCTTTCCTGGTTAAATAAATTTTTATGCTTTTTGCTTTTCAGTATAAATTACTTTTCCAAATTTCACTTCATTTACTTTCTTTTGTAATTCCATAATAGGAATTGGAAGAATTGATATCATCAAAGTTATAATCCATTGTGTTTGATTTAATGGAACTAATTTAAATATATCTGCTAAAGTTGGTATGATTACAACTATTGTTTGTACAAATACTCCTAATATAAAACTTCCTATCAAAAATTTATTTTCAAAAATTCCTACTTTGAATATTGATTGTTCACTTTTTATATTAAAACTGTGGATAAGTTCTAGTAATCCAATTGATAAAAATGCCATTGTTCTTCCTACTTCTAATCCATAATATTTATTTCCAAAACTAAATGCAACTAATGTTAACATTCCTATCATAATTCCTTCTACAATAATCTTATTCCATAATCCATCTGCAAAAATTCCCTTTTTACTACTTATTGGTTTTCTATTCATAATATCTTTCTCTGGTGGTTCTAACCCAATTGCAATTGCTGGCAAAGAGTCTGTGACTAAATTTACCCATAAAAGTTGAATTGCAAGCAATGGTGATTTAAATCCTAATACTAATCCCATAAAAATTGTCACAATTTCTCCTATGTTTGTTGCAATTAAAAAGTGAATTGCCTTTTTTATATTGTCATAAATATTTCTTCCTTGTTTTACTGCTTCTACAATTGTTACAAAATTGTCATCAGTTAATATCATATCTGATGCATTTTTAGCAACATCAGTACCATTCTTCCCCATTGCAATTCCTATGTCTGCACTTTTTAGAGCTGGACTATCATTTACACCATCTCCTGTCATAGCAACAACTGCTCCTGCATTTTGCCATGCTTTTACAATTCTTACTTTATGTTCTGGTGTTACTCTTGCAAAAACTGAATAATTTTGTATTTCCTTTTCCAAAGTTTTCTGTGGTATTTTATCTAATTCTTGTCCTGTTATTGCTTTATCATTTACGCCTAATATATTTAAATCTTTTGCAATTGCCTTTGCTGTTGCAATATGATCTCCTGTGATCATTACTGTTTTTATTCCGGCACGCTTACAAGTTTTTACTGCTTCTTTAACACCTTTTCTTGGTGGATCTATCATTCCAATTAGTCCGAACAAACTCCAAATTGTTTTCTATATTTTCTGTATTAATCTTATCAGGCAATACATCTAATTCTTTATAAGCTACTGCAATAACTCTTAAAGCTTTTTTTGCCATTTGTAGATTCTCTGTTTGTATCTTTTGCTTTTCTCCTACTGAATTCTTACACTTTTCTAATAAAACATCTGGTGCTCCTTTTGTTATTATTCTATATTTATTATCAACTCTATGTATTGTGGTCATCATTTTTCTATTTGAATCAAATGGAATTTCATTTATTCTTGGATACATTTGATATAGTTTTGTTTTATCTTTTCCATTATTTAAACCATTTTGTACTATTGCAATTTCTGTTGGTTCTCCATTTACTTGTAATTTTCCATTTTTGTATAGAACATCACAATCTGTACACATAGTGCTTAATTCTGTTATTAATTCAAGATTTTTTGATTTTATCTCTACTACTGTCATTTTATTTTGTGTCAATGTTCCTGTTTTATCAGAACAAATAACCTTACTACTTCCTAGAGTTTCTACTGCCGGCAATTTCCTTATAATACTATTATTTTTAGCCATTTTAGTAACTCCAATAGATAGCATAATAGTAACAATTGCTGGTAACCCCTCTGGAATAGCTGCTACTGCCAATCCTACTGATGTCATAAACATTTCCATTGGTTCTATATCTTTTATTAAACCTATTGCAAATATAATTACACAAATAGCCAAACATACTATTCCTAATATCTTACCAACTTGACTTAATTTTCTTTGAATAGGTGTCTCTGGTGCATCATCTTCAATTATCATATTTGCAATTTTTCCAACTTTAGTATTCATTCCTGTTTCTGTTACTATAGCTTTTCCATGTCCATTTACTACGATAGTTGCCATAAATGCCATATTTAATCTATCCCCAAGAGGAATATCTTTTTTACAAATCATATCAGAATTTTTTATTACTGGTTCTGTTTCTCCAGTTAAACTAGATTCTTCAATTTTTAGATTATGATCTTCTATTAGTCTACAATCTGCTGGTACGTAGCTACCTGATTCCAATATAATTATATCTCCTGGAACAATTTCTTCTGCATTTATTTGAGTTGTAATATTTTCTCTTAAAACTTTAGCCTTTGGTGGAGTCATTTGTTTTAATGCTTCAATTGACTTCTCTGCCTTTGCTTCTTGAATTACTCCCATTATTGCATTTAGTATTACAATTGCAATTATAATTATTGAATCTATATAATCATTTTCACCTTGTATATAAGAAATACCTGCAGATATTATAGATGCAATAATCAAGATAATAATCATAAAATCATTAAACTGCTTTACAAATTTCATAAATAGTGTTTCTTTAGGTTTGTCCTCCAATTTGTTTTTACCATATTTTTGTTTTCTTAAAAGTACTTCTTGGTTTGTTAATCCTAGTTTCTTATTTGTACTAAATGATTTCAATACCTCTTCTTTTCTTAGTGTTTCCCACATACTAACCTCTCCTTTGTATAAATTCTATTAAATCTTATGTAGTTTGTCCTTTGGTTATTCCTTTTTTTAGTTCGAACTTTTTATTTTTTTTGTCATATTATGTTGTAGGGGGTTATTTGATTATGTTACTAAACGCTTTTATCTTAGCTATTTCTAGTAGTATAGATTCTCTAGGAATTGGTATTACATATGGAATTAAAAATACTAAAATATCTTATTTGGGTAAACTTATTTTGTTTTCTATTTCTTTTCTAGTATCAATTCTATCTTTATTGTTTGGAAATATAATAAAAACGATTTTCCCTGAAAATTTCACTAAATTTTTAGGTAGTATAATTCTAATTTTAATGGGGATTTTTATTTGTTTTCAAGCATTGAAAAATGAATCAAAAAAAGATTCTATTAAACTAGAATCTAATACTGAAAAAATATATAGTTTTTTTATTAAATTTCTTGGTATTACTATAAAAATTATCAAAAATCCTATATCCTCAGATTTAGATAATTCTAAAATTATAGATGCAAAAGAATCAATTTTTTTAGGATTAGCACTTTCATTAGATAGTTTGTGTATTGGAATAGGTGGTAGTATTATAGGTATTAATTTTATAATTTTTCCTTTCTTAATTTCTGTTTTTCAACTAGTATTCTTAGGTTTAGGTACTTTATTAGGTAGAAAAATTTATAAATTAAACCAATTTCCTGATAATATCTGGTCAATTATCTCTGGAATTTTACTAGTTTTTATTGGATTTTTACGTTATTTTTTATAAAATATGTAATTACACTTGTGTTTTTTTGTCGAATTTTGTATAATACTTTTACAAAATTTAAGGAGGAATTACTTATGGCAACTGAGAGTATTACATTAAAGTATGATTCTGCAACACGTAGAAAGGCTATCACTGTAGAAAGTGATGACACAAGTAAATTAAATTATCTAAAAACTTTAATTTACTTAAAAAATAATTTTTCTGAGGCATATGATAATATCTTCATATTTTCTGACTCAGAACATTTTATTAATACTCAATTTGATATGGTTAGCTTAGGATTTATTCCGTATATCTAATTATGGTAATTCACAAAACGAGGGACTTTCCCTCGTTTTCTATTTTAACTTCATAGATAATAATTTTGATATTCCATTTTCCTCCATAGTTACCCCATATACTGTATCTGCTGCTTCCATCGTTCCTTTCCTGTGTGTAATAACTAAAAATTGTGTGCTTCCAGAGAATTTCTTTAAATACTCTGCAAAACGATATACATTTACATCATCTAAGGCTGCTTCAATTTCGTCTAACACACAAAATGGAGCTGGATTTATTTTTAGTATCGCAAACAATAAAGCAATTGCTGTAAATGCTTTTTCTCCTCCAGATAATAACATCATATTTTGTAATTTTTTACCTGGTGGTTGTACATTAATCTCTATTCCACATTCTAATATATTTTCCTCGTCCTCTAACTTTAAAGATGCGTTTCCTCCACCAAATAATTCTCTAAACACTTCTACAAAATTTTTGTTAATAATTTCAAATTGCTTTTTAAATTGCTCTTTCATTGTATTTGTCATATCATTTATAATTTTTCTTAGTTTACTCATAGTATCTTCTAAATCTACTCTTTGCTCACACATAAAGTCATATCTTTCTTTCATAGTTTTATATTCTTCAATTGAATCTACATTAACACTTCCTAAATCTCGTATCTCTTTTCTTAAAGAATTTACTTTCTTTTGCGTTAATGCAACATTTTCTGGTTTTTTATAATTTTCAACTGTATTTGGTGTTAATTCATATTCCTCCCACATTTTTTCTATGATACTATTTATATCTTCTTCAAATTTTGCCTTTTTCATGTCAATCTTAACTATTTGAGATTTTAAATCTTCAATTATTTTAAATTTATCTGTAATTTCTTCTTCTTGTTTTGCCAATTTTTCATTTTTTTCTATTCTTTGTTCTTTTAATTTTTCTATCTTAGAACCACTTGCATTTACTTCCTGTTTTATATTTTCAATTTTTTCTTTAGTCTCCTCAACAGTCTTTTCTAAATTAAAATTGTCTTGTTTTATTTTTTCTAATTGAATCTTCTTATTTTCTATGCTGTTATTAGTATTCTCAATCTCTAAGTTAATTCTTTGTTGTATTTCTTCAATTGATGCCTCACTTTCATCAAAAGAAGATACTGATATTTTTAAATTTGTAATATCAAAATTTAAGTCATCTACATATTTTTGATTGTCTTTATTTAAAGTAGTAAATTCATTTATAATTTCTGTTAATTTATTTGTTTCTTCTGTTAATTTTTCAATCTCCTCTTGTATTTTTTGCTTTTCTAATATACTATTTTCTTTTTGTTCTTCTAATTTGTTTTGTTCTTCCCTTAATTTTGATAATCGTTGTTCTATTTTTGCAATATTTTCATCAATTGATATTAATCTTTGCTTTTCTGTTGCGTAAGTAATATCAATTTCTTGTAATTGCTTTTCTAATGATGTTGCACCATCTAATATATCTTCTATAGATGTTTCATATTCTTGCTTTTCTTTTTCTAGTTTTTCTACCTTGCTTTTTAGACTCTTTATTTCCTTTTCTAATTTTTCTATCTCTCTTCCTCTGCCTAAAATATTTACAGTTTTCTTTGATACTGAACCACCTGTTATCGCTCCAGATGAGTTTATCACATCTCCTGCTAATGTTATTATTCTAAAAGAATAACTATTTTGTTTTGCCACTTTTATAGCTGTATCCATATTGTCTACAATAACAGTTCTTCCAAGTAAACTAATTATAATTTGTTCATATTTTTTACTAAACTTAATTAGATCTGATGCAATACCAATTATCCCTTTTTCATTTCCTTTAATTTTATCTATTTTTTTACCTTTTACAGATGTAATTGGTAAAAATGATGCTCTTCCTAAATTATTCTTTCTTAAATGTTCTACTAATTTTTTGGCATCTTCTTCTGTTTCAGTAACAATGTTTTGTAAGCTAGCACCTAAACACATTTCAATTGCTGTTTGATATTCTTCTGGTACCTCAATAACATTTGCTAAAACCCCATGCATTCCTTTTCCTAACTCTTTTATTGACTCACAGTCTTTTAGCAAAGACTTAACACTTCTTATATATCCTTCTTTTTCTTTTTCCGTTTCTATTAAAAATTTTAGTTTAGATTCTTTTATTCTCATCTCATTTTGATGATTATGCATATTATCTTCATAGTCTTTTAATTTTCTATCTGCTTGTTCTTTGCTTTTATTTATCTCTTCTAAACTTTTAACTATCTTATTTCTTTTACTATCAATTTCATAAAATTCTTTAGAAATTTCATCTTTCTTCAATCTTGCTTCATCTAATTCTGAAATATGAGCTGCTATTTCACCTTTCAATTGCTTTTGTCTTTTTTCATAATTTTCATAATTAATATTTTGAGTATTTATCTGTGATTGTAACTCATATTTTTTATCTATATTTTCTTCTGTTTTCGCTTTATATCCTTCTATTTCTAGCTCTTTTGCAGATAATTTTTTTGTTATTTTTGCTAATTCTTCTTCTTTTTCATCTAATTCTTTTTGGAATTTTTCTTTATTTTGTTTTAAATCTGCTTTTTTTTCTAGTTTTTGTTCAATTTCCTCTTGTAATTCTTTTATTCTATTTTTAGATTCTTCTATTTCCTTTTCAAATCTTTTAAAATTCTCACTATTATTTAAAATTCTAGTATTAGCAACATTTATATCCGAATTTAGCATTTCAATTTCTTTTTGACTTTCAAATCCTAAATTAGACATCTCCTCTATTTGTATTGTAATTTCATCTATTTGAGTCTTTAATTCTTCTTTTAATTGTTTTACTCTTTCTAATCTACCTTCTTCTTCATTACATTGTTCAGTATAGATTTGTTCATCTTTTATGATTTCTTGCAAACTTGTTTTATATTTCTCTATATTATAAATAAATAATCCTATTTCAATGCTTTTTAATTCTTCTTTTAAATTTAGGTATTTTTTTGCTTTTTCTGCTTGTATTTTTAGTGGATCTATATTTGCTTCTATCTCAGATAAAATATCATTTATTCTAAGTAGATTTAATTTAGTTCTTTCCAATTTTTTCTCTGATTCTTGTTTTCTTGATCTATACTTTACAATTCCTGCTGCTTCTTCAAATATATTTCTTCTATCTTCTGATTTATTACTTAAAATTTCATCAATTTTTCCTTGTCCTATTATTGAGTATCCATCTTTGCCAATTCCTGTATCCATAAATAATTCTAATACATCTTTTAGTCTACATGGTACCTTATTTATATAATATCCAGTTTCCCCACTTCTATATATCTTTCTTGTTACCGTTACTTCTGTATATTCAATTGGTAAACTCCCATCTGTATTATCAAAAACCAATGAACCTTCTGCAAAACCTAATGATTTCCTGTTTTGAGTTCCTGAAAATATTATATCTAATGATTTTGAACCTCTTAATGACTTCATACTTTGTTCTCCGGAGTATCCATCTTATACAATCTGATATATTACTCTTTCCAGAACCGTTTGGTCCAATTACACTTGTTATACCTGGCATAAATTCTAGAACCGTTTTATCTGCGAAAGATTTAAATCCTTGCAATTCTAATCTTTTTAAATACATTTATTATCACCTTTTGCTTTTTCTTATCTATCTATGTAGTTTATACTATTTTTTTGTTTTTGTAAAGCAAACACTTTGGATTTATTTTACACAAATTTTATACCTGATACAATTTTTGCAATATTATATATTAACTTTTGCTTATCTGGTGTACATTGTTCTAAAATCCTATTTATATCTCTATCTAAATATTTTCCATTTTTTGGTGCTACTCCTGTTATTAATTCTTCTATTGGTACATCTAATATTCTTGCTATTTGAGATAGCCTTTTTAAACTTACTTCTGTTTTTCCTCTTTCTATCCTACTAATGAAAGCAATTGCAACATCTAGTTCTTCTGATAGGTTTTCTTGAGTCCATCCCTTCCTTTTTCTAGCCTCTCTAATTCTATTTCCCATTAATTCGAAATCAATTTCCATATTATCACTTCCTTTTCATTCGTAAATATAACACTATGGGTTCTACTTGTCAAAATATTTTTTCCTTATATGTAAACCTTTATTCGTTAATACTCTTTTTATCTCTTTATTCTTTGATTATTCTATCTTTTTTAATTTTATTATATATATACTTTTAAAAGTAAAATAAACTAGAAAAAGTTGTAATGAACCCTCCTTATTAAACTTTTTTGTCTAATAATTTGGGTTCACTTCAAAAGCTCCCTAGTTTATTTACTTATTTACTTATTTACTTATTTACATTTTCAGCATATTTATTGTTTACTATTTTATTATATGGTGCTTTTTCTTTCAATTCTCCTGCACTTGTCATAACTTCTTGTAATCTATCAAAAGACTCTTCTTTTAAAACTGGTGTATCATTCCATGCATCAATATCTTTGTAACTTTGTATTGCTGATGTTAATAGTTCTATATCTGTATCTGGGAAGAAACTCTGAATTTCTCTTGCAATCTCATCACTATTGTGTTCTTTTACCCATTTTTGTCCTTGATAAATAGCATTTGTAAACTTTTGTATTGTATTTTCATTATTTTCTATATAACTTTTTTTAGCAAAATATGCTGTATATGGTATTTCACCTGCTGCCTCTCCTACTGACGCAACAATATATCCTTTATTTTCTTTTTGTGTTAATGATGCTGTCGGTTCAAATAAAGTAACATAATCTGCATTTCCGACTTGTAAATGCTCCTGCCATTAAATCAAACTTAATACTATCATCTAATGTCACATCTTTTTTAGTATCAATTTTATTTTTCTTAAGTACATACTCTAATGTCATATAAGGTACTCCACCTTTTCTTCCTGGTATTATTGTCTTTCCTTTTACCTCTTGCCAATCAAAATCTTTATTTTCATTTCTTGCAACTAGAAATGATCCATCCTTTTTTGTCATTTGAGCAAAAACTTGGCAATAGTCCTCTTTTCCTTCATTATATACATAGATTGAAGCTTCTGGTCCTGCGAATCCTATATCACATTGATTTGATAATACTGCTGTCATTACACTATCTGCACCTTGACCTGTTGTCAAGTCTATTTCTAAACCATTTTCCTTAAAATATCCATTATTTATTGCTACATATTGTGGAGCATAAAATACTGAACGTGTAACCTCGTTAACTTTTATTAATTTTGTTTCTTTTGTATTTTGATTTGAATTTTTTACATTAATAATACCAATTACTACTAATACAATTGCAAGAATTGTAATTGTACTAATTATTGCTTTCTTTTTCAAAATTTTCCTCCTTTTAAGCTTTTCCCTTTTATAAAAAAGCTCATTTAAACTTTCTTGATTTTAGGATAAACTTTTCTAATAATAATACTGTTGTATACATTATTCCTGCTACAATACCTAGTATAATAACACTTGTCATTACTAAATCTAATTTAAATACTTGCCCTCCATACACGATTAAATATCCGAAGACCTGCCTTTGATACTAAAAATTCACCTGAAATTACTCCTACTAATGAAAGCCCTATATTTACTTTTAATGAATTTATAAATGTTGACAAATTGGCAGGTATAACTATTTTTGTTAGTATTTGTATTTTACTTGCATGAAAAGTTTTTGCCATTTTTATTACTTCTTTATCTGTTTTTAAGAATCCATTTAGATTCTCCAGTATTGTTACAATTAACGATATAGCTATTGCCATAACAATAATTGCAGGTGTACCTGCTCCTACCCAAATAATTATAACTGGTCCGAAGAGCAACTTTGGGTAAACTATTTAAAACTACTAAATATGGTTCTGCTACTTTTGACAAAAAGTCTGACCACCATAATATTATTGCTACCATAATTCCTAATATCGTCCCTAATAAAAAGCCAACTACTGTTTCATATACTGTTACTCCTATATGTTCTAATAAATTATTCGAAGTTAAATTCATAAATGTATCAAAAATTCTACTTGGCTTACTTGTAATGAAACTATCAATAATACCTTTATTGGCTGCTATTTCCCATACTCCTAAAAAAATTACCAAAATTGCTATTTGTGCTAATAAAATTAAATATTGTTTTTTCCTTCTATTTTTTAAATATCTTTTTCTTTCCTTTGAAATATTTGAATTATTCATCTACTCCCAGCTCCTTCCATAAAGTATTGAAATACCTGCTAAACTTAGGACTTTCTCTGCAATTTAATGGTGTTCTATTGTCTATTTCAAAATCTATTTTGTGAATATCTTTTATTGTACCGGGTCTTTTGCTTAATACTAATACTCTGTCTGACATACTAATGGCTTCTGAAATATCATGTGTTACAATTAATGCTGTAATATTTTCTTTTCTTAATATTCCATAAATATCATTTGTTACCATTATTCGTGTTTGATAATCTAATGCTGAAAATGCTTCATCTAATAATAATATTTTTGGCTTTACAGCAAGTGTTCTGATTAATGCTACTCTTTGTCTCATTCCTCCTGATAATTCAGAAGGATACTTATCTTTAAAATCATACAAATTATACTTTTTTAGTAATTCTTCTACATATTTCTTACTTTCATTATTTTTCTTACCTTTTATTTCTAGTCCAAACATAGTATTACTCAAAATATTTCTCCATTCTAGTAAACAATCTCTTTGTAGCATATATCCTATTTCTGAAGAAATATCATCTACTTTTTTACCTTCTATGTATATTTCTCCTGTTGTTTTTTCCTCTAATCCAGCAATAATAGAAAGTAATGTAGACTTACCACATCCACTTGGACCTATAATACTTACAAATTCTCCCTTTCTTATTCTAAAATTTATATTTTTAAGTGCTAGCACCTCTCCTTGTTTATTTTGATATTTTTTACTAATATTTTTTACCTCTAGTATTTTCTCCATTTTATGCCTCCTTAATATTTATCCTAATATATTTTATGTAAAATAATAATAAGGAGTTCTTATAATTATAAAAAAGAAAGAGCCAAATAGAAATAATATCAATAATTCTATTAGCTCTTAAAACTTTATTTTATTTACTTTCCAACAACATTTCCTTTTTAATTTCTTCTAATTGTTGTGTAGTTATTTGTGTACTTTCTAAAATAACATTATCTTTTATCCTTCTTTCTAATAATTTTTTGGCTGTATCTAATTTTTCTTCTTGGATTTTTTCTATAATATTTTGCCTAAATTTCCTTTCCATACTTTCATATAAAATATTTATATCATTTTCTCCTTTTTTTATCTTTATGTCTATTTTTCTCAATATTTGTCCTTGTAAAGTTTTATCTAATGAACATTTAAATGACTTAATAACAACATCTCTAAATTCTTCTAGCTGTCCTTTATTTTTTATATCATTTAATATGATATTAATATTTTCCTTAAGTTCCTCTGTGTTTCTTGATTTTTCTAAAATTGCTCCATAACTAAAAATACTCTTTTTCTGCAGTAAGTATTTTTTTGATAGTCTATTTAATTCAATCAAATTATATTCTAAATCTATTTTATTTTTTTCTAATACATAATTACTAATTTGTCTTCTGTCATAGTCTTTAGGAATTTTCCATTTTTCACATCCCGTATATATAATAATTGGTACTACAATAGGATATTTCATTTCTTGTCTTAAACTTCTAGCTCTGCTCCACTCTTGTATAATATCTATACAAATATTTAATATCTTATATGGCATTTTATCATCTACTTTTGATTGATGTTCAACTAAAAAAAACACATCTTGATTTTTCAAATAATATATTAAATCAGCTTCTTTTGATTTATATTTTTTAGTAATATAATTATTTGTGTATCTAATTAAATTTTTGCTTTCTATATTTTCATTAGGCTCTAAAAAATCATTTATAAATTTCGCCATCTCCTTTTCACTTTTCAAAATGTCCTTTAATAAGTTATCCTGTTCTTTATTTTGTTTATTTTTTTCGAGTTTATAACTAACTCCTTCTTCTGCTAATTGCAATACTGCATTTAATCTTAATGTATGAATACATTTTATATAGTCAAAATATGTAAAAGATTTCACTTTTTTTCCTCCTCAATTAAACTATGTAATATGTGATATAACATATGAATTTATTTATATATGTAATTTATATATTAATATTTATGTTAAGGTAAATTTATTGTTTTATTTTTACAACCTCCTTTATCTGATTATTTAATTTGATTTTGTATTTGGAATTAATTTTTAGATTTAAATACTACGATTAAAATTTAATATAAATAATATAAAAAAATACTATACTTTTATTAAACCACAAAAATGGAGAAAATCCAAGCTTTTCTCCATTTTTTTCTCTATTTTTCATCGCAAAATTCGACATTTACAAATTATTTATCATTAAAATAATTGCTAATTTCCTCTAATCCATCAAATCCTTTTTGTCTTAATACATCAAAAACTACTATAGAAACTGAATTTGATAAATTAAGTGATCTTAAATTAGGTCTCATTGGAATTCTAATTGTCTTATCAATATACTTTTGCAAAATATCTTCAGGTAATCCCTTAGTCTCTTTTCCAAACAATAAAAAAATTTCGTCCATTTCATGATAATTCGGTTCTGAATAAACATGTTTTCCCTTTGTTGTTACAAAAAACATATTATGCTCTTGAGGTTTATATTTTTCTAAGAAATCTTCAAAAGATTCATGTTCTTCTATTTCAACTTTATCCCAATAATCTAACCCTGCTCTTTTTACTGCTTTTTCCGAAATATCAAATCCTAAAGGATGAACTAAATGTAACTTAGCCCCTGTTGCAGCACATGTCCTTGCAATATTTCCAGTATTTTGTGGTATTTCTGGTTCTACCATAACAACATTTAATTTCATTTTTTTGCTCCCTTCTGGGGACACTACTAAAAATGTTCATTTTTCTGTAATGTTTTTGTCAACTTTTGTAATATTTTAAAATAAAACTGCCATATTTTATTTACTCATCTCACATATTAACATTATTCGATAAAATCATGACCTCTTTTAGTGGTGTCCTCTTTGTCTTACATATTCATATAAGATAATCCCTGTTGCTACTGAAGCATTTAGGCTTTCTGTTCTTCCGAATCATTGGTATTTTTATTTTTTCATCTGCTATTTCTTGTATATGTTGCTCTACACCATTTGCTTCATTTCCTATTACTATTACCTTCTTTTTGTAGTCTATATCATAGATACTGTTTTCTGTTTGTAATGTTGATACTACTATTTTAAATTTATGTTTTCGTACTTCTTTTAATGTTTTTTCTATATCTTCACATTCTATTATTTTTACCCTGAAGATTGCTCCCATTGTTGCACGTATTACTTTTTGATTATAAGCATCTACTGTGTTTTTTGACACTAATATTTGTTTTAGTCCTATACTATCTACTGTTCTTAGTATTGTTCCTAAATTTCCAGGATCTTGTATATCATCAATTGCGACTATAATGTCTTGAGAATAATCTATTTGGGTATCTTTATTATTTTTTTCTATTATTGCTAGCACTCCTTGTGGTGCTTGTACTTCCGATAAATATTTAAATATTTTATTTGTTACATAGATACAATTTTGTTTTGCAATTTCATACATTAATTCTTTAGGTATGGCTTCTGCCTTCTCACAGTCATCGCATAATACAATTTGTTTTATATTTACATTTTCCTGAATTGCTTCTTTTAGTAATTTTATTCCTTCTATTAAATACTCATTATTACTATCACGATATTTCTTATCTTTTAATTTTTTTATATGTTTTACAAGTTCATTTTCTTTACTTGATATTATTTGCATCTTTGTCTCCTTACTTATTAACTATTATTGTTATTTTATCTTTTTCAAACTGTTTTATTCTTGTTTTTATTATATACTCTTATTATTTTAACCTTTTTAAAAATTTTATTACTTCCTTTAAGATTTGCCCTTCTTTTTTACTTCCTATTTCTAATGTTATCATTGGTTTTATTCCAGAAGAAAATTTAATTCTATTACCATATTTTTGGATTATTGTTGATAGTTCTATTTTTGCTTCTTCTCTATTTACACTTGGGTTAAATGTGAATACAACAACATTTTTTCTGCTTGCTATCTTTTCTATGTTTAGTTTTTTACTTAAATACTTTATTCTTGCAATATCAGTTAAATTCTCTAGTTCTTCTGGCATATTTCCAAACCTATCAATTATTTCATCTGTTATATTTTCAATATCCTCTTCACTATCACATAAAGCAATTTTCTGATAAATTTCTATTTTCTGATTAGAATCATTTATATATTCATCTGGTATATAACTTGTTACATTTAAATCAATCTGAAGTTCTGTTTCTGGCTTTATATCAATTCCTTTCATTTCTTTTACAACTTCTTCTAATAGATTACAATATGTGTCATATCCTACTTGTTCTAAATGTCCTGATTGAATTTCTCCGTAATAGACTTCCTGCACCTCTTATTTCCAAATCCCTCATAGCTATTTTAAATCCAGACCCAAATTCTGTAAATTCCTTTATTGCTTTTAGCCTTTTGTCTGCTACTTCAGATAATAGTTTATCCTTTTTGTATGTGATATAACTATATGCCTGTTTATCTGATCTGCCTACTCTTCCTCTGATTTGATACAATTGTGCTAATCCCATTCTATCAGCATTTTCTACAATTATAGTATTTGCATTTGGGATATCTATTCCTGATTCTAAAATTGTTGTACAAACTAGTACATTAGATTTTTTGTCTATAAATTCCTGCATAATTTCTTCTATTTGTTTTCCAGGCATTTGTCCATGTGCATAAACTACATTGGCTTCTGGAAGTAAATTAGAAATTTCGTCTGCTTTTCTTGCTATTTGCTCAACATTATTAAATAAGTAAAATACTTGACCATCTCTTTCTAATTCCTTTATAATAGCCTCTTTTATAACTTCTTTGTCATATTCTAATACATATGTCTGAACTGGTTTTCTGTTGTGAGGTGGTTCATATATAACAGACATATCTCTAATTCCCACAATTGACATGTGCATAGTTCTAGGTATTGGTGTTGCTGTCATTGTTAGAACATCAACATTTGTTTTTAATGTTTTTATCTTTTCTTTCGCTTTCACTCCAAAACGATGCTCTTCATCAATTATTAATAATCCTAAATTTTTAAATTCTACGTCTTTACTTAAAATTCTATGTGTGCCAATTACTATATCGACTTCTCCTAATTTTAACTTTTTTACTACTTCTTCTTGGTATTTTTTTGTCTTAAATCTATTTAATATTTCTATTTTGATTGGATAGTCCTTCATTCTATCTTTAAATTCTTTATACTGCTGTTCTGCTAAAACAGTTGTTGGTGCAAGATAAGCAACTTGTTTTCCATCTATAGCTGCCTTAAATGCTGCTCTAATTGCTACTTCTGTTTTACCATATCCTACATCTCCACAAAGTAATCTATCCATTGGTCTTGCACTTTCCATATCCTTTTTTACTTCTTCTATACATCTTAATTGATCTTCTGTTTCCTGATATGGAAATTTTTCTTCAAATTCTTCTTGCCAAGGAGTATCTTTACTGAATGCATATCCTTGTGTCTTTTCTCTTTTAGCATATAATTCTATTAAATCCTTTGCAACTTCTCGTAAGTTCTTTTTAACTTTTGCTTTAGTGTTCTCCCATTCTTTACTTCCTAACCTATTTACCTTAGGTTTTATTACATCTCCTCCGACATATTTTCTAATTGAATCTAAGTTTGATGTTGGTACATATAAAATATCATCATCTTGATACTTTATCTTAATATAATCTTTTGTAGTTCCATCTGCCTTTATTGTATTTACTCCTATATAAATTCCTATACCATATTTTTGATGAACTACAAAATCTCCTACTTTTAAATCTGCAAATACTACTCTTTCTCCCTCTTTAAACGCTGTCGTACTTATTCTTCTTCTTTTCTTTTCTCCACTAATTAAATTGTCTGCCACAATTATTAATTGACTTGTTTCATAGTTTTCAAATCCTGAAGATAATTTTCCAACAGAAATCGTAATTATACTTTGACTTGCTTTTACAATTATTGTTTGATTTAATTTTTCTTCTAATTTACAAGTTATTTCTTTTTCTTCTAGAATTTTCTTTACTTTTTTTGCTTTTTCCTTTGTTTCTAGCAAGATATAAATCTTCTTTTTTTCTGAAACTGCTTTCTTTAAATCTTTAATCAATTCTTCTATTTCACTTTTATAATAATTTACATCACGATAATTAAATCTATACTTTTCCCCATATATATTTATATTTGAATCTTGTTTTTCTATATAAGCAACTTGTCTCTTTTTTATAATCTCGTCAACTTGTTCTAGATCTAAATAATTTGTTATAGCTTCTGGAACGACTCTTTCTTTTTCTATTAAAGCTTTTTTCAAATTTTCGTTATCTATTTTTATATTTTGTATTCTTTGTCTAATTTTGCTAATCTGATCTAAAAAGATACAATAGTTTTCGTTCAAATAATCCAATATTGTTTCTTGCTTTTCATAGAAACTATTGAAGTATTTATCAATTTTACTAATATAACTTCCTGATTTGATTTGTTCAATATCTTCTTCTACTATCCTGTCATCTACATTTCTGTTATTATTTTTTATCTTCTCACAGATTGATTCTATATCTTGTTCTAAAATATATTCATGTGCAGGGTATATTACTGCTGTTTCCTTATTACTTATTGATCTTTGAGTTGAAATATTAAATATACGAATTGAATCTACTTCATCACCCCAAAGCTCAACTCTAATACCTGTTGTTTCTCCTGTTGCAATATCAATAATTCCCCCCCTTATACTAAACTGACCTCTTCCTTCTATTAAATCACATCTAGTATATCCTAATTGTATTAGTTTCTTTTTTATACTTTCAAGATTATAGCTTTCACCTAATTTAAATTTAAATTCGTTTTTATATAGAGCCCTTTTTTCTGGAATCTTTTGCATTACAGTTTCTATGCTTGCTATCACAATTAGATTTTTTCTTGTTTTTATCTTATTTAATACATCTATTCTCTTATATGGTATATCTTTGCTTTCTGCTACATAATCATATGTTAATATTTCTTTTTTAGGAAACAACTCAACTTTGTCTGTAAAATATAATATATCCTCATATATTTTCTTTGCTTGTATTTCGTTATATGTAAGTATTAATATTGGTTTTTTTCCAAATTCATTAATTGCCGTTCCTATTTGTATAAGCCCCATGTCATTTAAGCCCGATATTACTACCGGACTTTCATTATTTTCTATTTTATTTAATAACTCAATGAATTTTGGATTTCTACCTAGTTCTGCTAATATTGTATTCATGCTTATCTCCCATTTTCACATTTGATATTATTATACTACATCTTTTTTTAAAAATAAAGTTTTTTCTAAAATATACTAGATATAGAGCAAAAATATTACTATATGAATATTTTTATATGAATTTTTTAACACTAACAATTGTTTGACATTTTTATTAGTTGTTTATATAATTCTTTTAAGAATCGAGGTAAAATCTTATGAATATGAAAAAATTTGTTAACTTCTTTTTCTGCCATTTTTTATATCACGTAAAATATAATGGGTTAGAAAATTTAAATAAATACAATCAATTTTTGATCTGTCCAAACCACTCAAATATATTTGATCCATTCTTTGTTTATCCAGTTTCTCATAATTTATATATTATGGCAAAAGCCGAACTTTTTAAACATAAATTCTTAGCTAAAATGTTTAAACGATATAATGTTTTTCCCGTTGATAGAACTAAAAGAGATCCAAAAAGTCTATTTTACTGTCTTGAGATATTTAATACTTCTGAACATAGAGAGTTATTGATATTTCCTGAAGGTGGTATTTTAAAAAAAGGTGAATTAATTGGTTCTAAAGTACGCAATGGTGCTACTTTCGTATCAGCTAAAATGAATATTCCTATTGTTCCAGTTTATATTACTAGATTACCTAAAGTATTTTCTAGAGTTAATGTTGTTTTTGGCAAACCTATCTTTATTCCAAACTATATCTTGGATGATAAAAAAGAATTAAAATGTAAATCAAAAGAATTAATTGATACAATTTATAATTTAAATATTTAAGTAAGAGATAGAATGCAATGTTTGCATTTTATGGTACAGAGACGAAGAATTCATGGATTTGCTAAAAAATCACAAAATTAACATAGGCAAAAAAGAAGTAATAATTACTCCTTCATATGTACAAGGAACAGAAAACTACAGCTTACATCCAAGACTAATATCTTGCTAATGTTATCTTGAAATTTAAGAGGAAAATGTGAAAGTTCACTTTTCCTCTTCCTTCTTTTTTTTACATCTTTATTACTAATTTATCAAATTTAGAATGTATATATTTTTCCAGTTTTATCATGAATTCTTCCGGTTCTATTTCTTTTTTTGCAACCATATCTAATCCCTTTTCCCAACTAGCAGTCAATTTAGGATTTAACATGTCAGGCATTGAATTATATACTATATCATATATAAATTCTCCTTTTTGTGTTGGTGTAATAATTTGCGTTTTAGTATTTATATCTATATACTTTATTTTTTCAAGCTTTTTAATAATCTCTGCTCTTGTTGCACTAGTTCCTATTCCTGCTCCTTTTATCTGTTCTCTTAGTTCCTCTTCTTCTATCAATTTTCCAGCGTTCTCCATTGCTAATATAATTGATCCGGAATTATACCTTGTAGGAGGTGATGTTTCTGCTTCTTTTAATTCAGAATTTTTGTTTTCTATTTCCTGTCCATTTTTTAGGTTCTTCAATAATTCTAAATTTTCTTGTTTTTCTTCTTGCTGTTCTTCTGGTTTTATATTTTTATCATTCTTTTCTAGTTTTTTGTCTTCATTTGGTTTTAATACTTCCAAAAATCCCTTGCTTACACATACTTTACCACTTGTAAAAAAAGTTTCTGTTGTTTTATTGTTATCATCTTTAATTTCTATAGTTACTTGTATTTTATTATATTCTGCTGGTGGGTAAAAAATTGCTAGAAATCTTGTTACAATAACTTTATATACTTTTTTGTGCAATTCAGGTAATGAATTATAATTTTCATACCCTTGCCCCGTGGGAATAATAGCATAATGATCCGTTATTTTACTATCATTTACATATTTAGTCTTTATTAAGTTAGTAGAATACTTCTCTTCTGTCATCTTCTTTATATATCCTTGTACTTCTTCATCTTTAAAACCTCTTGCAATTCCATTTAAATTTTTACTAATTTCTTTTGCGACAGCTGTCGAAAGTACTCTTGCATCTGTTCTAGGATATGTTACTAACTTTTTTTCATATAAATTTTGTATAATTTCAAGTGTCTCATCTGGCTTTATCTTAAATCTCTTTGTACACTGATTTTGTATCTCTGCTAAATTAAATAATAAAGGAGCATTTTCTTTTTGTTTTGATTTCTTTAAACTAATTATTTTTGCTTTCCTACCTTGCAAACTATTGATAAATTGTTCTGCATCTTCTTTATTTTTAAATCCTGATTCATTGTAAAGCTTATTAGATCCAAACATTTTAGATTTTTCATTTACTTTCCATTCTGCATTAAAATATAAATCTTCCCCAGTTCCAAATTTTCCGAGTTATTTTATAATATTTCGTTTTTTTAAAATTTCTAATTTCTCTTTCCCTGTTGACAACCATTCCCAATACACAAGTCATTACTCTTCCTACTGAAATAGAAGCTTTATCTTCGTTTATTTTTTTTGCAAGATTTTTTCCATAAATAATTGATAATAATCTAGAAAAGTTTATACCAATGAGATAATCTTCTTTTGCTCGTAAATAAGCACTATCAGATAAACTATCATATTCTGATAAATCTTTTGCTTCCTTAATCCCTCTTAATATCTCTTCTTCTGTTTGCGAATCAATCCAGACTCTTTTCATCTTAGCATTTGGATTTGGGCTTGCCATCATAAATACTAATCTTTGTATATATTCTCCTTCTCTTCCAGAGTCTCCCGCATTATATATTTCATCAATATCTTGTCTTTGCATTAATTCTTTTATTATATTAAATTGCTTTTCTACTTGTGGAATAATTTCATACTTCCATTGTTCTGGAATGAATGGTAATGTATCAAGACGCCAATATTTTAGTTTTTCGTCATACTTTTCTGGATAACTCATTGTAACCAAGTGCCCTACACACCAAGTTATAATCCATTTTTCTGACTCTAAATACCCATTTTTTCTATTTGTTGTTATTTTTAACGCCTTTGCAAATTCCATGGCTACAGATGGTTTTTCTGTTATTAATAAATTTTTACCCAATTCCTATCATCCTTTTAATTTGTTTTTTGTCTAATATATTCATTAGCTATTTTCTTAACATTCCTCATTTGTTTATCTGTTTCAATTATTTTATAATTAAATCTATCTATCATTTTACTTATATTATCATCTTCTTTTAAGATTGTAAAACTGCAACCATAATTTATATCAAATACAAAAGAAGCAAACCTAAGAATTTGGTCTGTCTGACTAATTGCATTAATACTATTAGCTAATCTTTTATTATTAAAATCTTCTAGCATTTTCTCTGATAACTTTCCGTTTTCGACTTCTTTAATTTGCTGTGGTTCCTGCCAATACTTGTAAACAGCCTCATATAAAAGATCTATTTTATCAGCATCTTTTACTATTTTACAAAATAATAATTCTTCTTCAGATAATCCTTTGCTTAGCAAATATTTGTTATGTTCATATACTGCCTTATAGATTATGTTATCATACTTAGTATCTTTTATATATTTTCTAATATAATTATTTTTTTCTAGAACTCTTACTCCTGCCTCGCCATGATCAAATTTTTTTTCTTTGTTTTGCATTGTTGATTCTTTATTCGATATTTTATATTGTTCAAACCTTCCTATATCATGTAACAGACCTATTAATTCAGCAACTTTTATTTGTTCTTGCTTTAAAGTTAAATCACTTGCGATTCTTTTACTAATCTCCGACACTCTCATCATATGTTCTACCTTTGTTTGTACTTTAGTGTTCTTGATTCTATCTTTTTGCGTATATGTTAATATTTCTTTTTTTGCACTTTCTATATCAATCACTAAGTCTACCTCTCTTTTTTACATATTTTTTATTCTAAACTTGTCTTTCAATATATTGTTTTACATTTTGATATATATTATCATATTCCTCTTGTGTCTTTTGATTATTAAAAACAAATCTTTCATATATTTTATCAAAATATTGTTTTTCTTTAACTATCGCTAAACTACACTTATAATTAAAATCAAAAACATATGCAAAATGGCTTACTAATATATCAGCTGATGTTCTAATTTCTTTATAATTTATATTTTTATCCTCCATAAATTCTCTATAAATCTCATCTGATATTATATCTGATGACAAGTCTTGTTTCTCCCAAGCCTCTTTTTTTTCTTCAAAAGTTAATAAATATAATATATCTATTTTATCAGCATCTCTTATTATCATTGAATGTAATTGTTCTTTTTCATTTTTAAATTCCATATTTTTAGGACTTCTATTATGATTAAGTATCGCTGTTTTTATTATATCATCATATTTAGAATCCTTTATAAATCTCCTTATTTGATTATCATCAAATAATATCTTTACACCTAATTGTCCATGATTTATGCTGTTCTTATCTATAAATGTATTATATCTCTTTATTTGTTCAAATCTTCCTATGTCGTGTAACAAACCTATTAATTCTGCTAATTCCACATCTTCTTGTTCTAATTTTAAAGTTTTTGCTATCTTCTTAGCTATTCCGAGAAGTTCTTTTTATATGATCAATTTTTAATTTTACTTTATCGTTATTTTGCTCATAGTCTCTAACATAATTATCAATTTCTTGATTTGCTTTTTCTATATCTATCATTTTTACACCTCTCAAGAAATTTTATCATTTTTAGCTTCTTTATGCAAGAGTACTCATATCCTTTGTATTTTGCTTGAATTTTTATATAATCTGTTATATAATACCATAAATTATTAAGAATTTTTGGGAGGAGTTTTCAACATGAACTATAATTTTAATAAAATAGAAAAAAAATGGCAAGATTATTGGGAAGAACATAAAACATTTTATACTGATGTTTGGGATTTTTCTAAACCTAAATTTTATGCTTTAGATATGTTTCCTTATCCATCTGGACAAGGTCTTCATGTAGGTCATCCTGAAGGTTATACAGCAACAGATATAATGTCTAGAATGAAAAGAATGCAAGGTTATAATGTTTTACACCCAATGGGTTGGGATGCTTTTGGTCTTCCAGCTGAACAGTATGCAATAAAGACAGGAAACCATCCTGCTATTTTTACAAAAAAGAATATAGAAACTTTTAAAACACAATTAAAAATGCTTGGTCTATCTTTTGATTGGGACAAAGAATTATCTACTTGTGATCCAAATTATTATAAATGGACTCAATGGATTTTTAAACAACTATATAATGATGGTTTGGCTAAACTAATTGAAATGCCTGTTAATTGGTGTGAAGAGCTTGGTTGCGTCTTGTCAAATGATGAAGTAATAGATGGAAAAAGTGAAAGAGGAGGTTTTCCTGTTGTTCGTAAGAATATGAAACAATGGGTATTAGATATACCTGAATATGCAGATATATTGTTAAATGGTTTAGATGATATTGATTGGCCTGAATCTACTAAAGAAATTCAAAGAAACTGGATTGGGCGTAGTGAAGGTGCAGAAGTAAAATTTAAAGTAGCAAATGATAATAATCTAGAATTTACAGTATTCACAACTAGACCTGATACTCTATTTGGTGCAACATATTGTGTTTTAGCACCTGAACTTGATTTAGTCGATAAAATTACAACTACTGCCCAAAAAGAAGAAATATCAAATTATAAAAAATTAGCAGCTTCAAAATCTGATTTAGAAAGAACTGAATTAAACAAAGAAAAAACAGGTGTATTTACTGGTAGCTATGCTATTAATCCTGTAAATGGAAAACAAATTCCAATCTGGATTTCTGATTATGTTTTAGCAACCTATGGAACTGGTTGTATTATGGCTGTCCCAGCACACGATCAAAGGGATTTTGAATTTGCTACAAAATTCAATATTGATATTATTCCTGTTATAGAAGGTGGTGACATTTCAAAGGAAGCTTTTTCAGGGGATGGATTACATATAAACTCTGAATTTTTAAATGGTCTAAATAAAGAAGATGGAATTTCAAAAATGATTTCATGGTTAGAGTCAAATAAAATTGGTGCAAAAAAAGTCAATTATAAACTTCGTGAGTGGATTTTCGCAAGACAACGTTATTGGGGTGAACCAATTCCAATTGTTTATTTAGATGATGAAATGAAAGCTTTAGCAGATTGTGACTTACCATTAGTATTACCGGAACTAGAAGATTATGCTCCTTCAAAAACTGGTGCATCACCTTTAGATAAAGCTACAAATTGGGTAAATACAACCTTTGAAGGGCAACCAGCAAAAAGAGAAACTAGTACTATGCCAGGTAGTGCTGGTTCTAGCTGGTATTTTCTAAGATACATCGATCCTAATAATAATAATGAATTAGCTAATAAAAAATTATTAGAATATTGGATGCCTGTTGATTTATACGTAGGTGGTCCTGAACACGCTGTTGGACATTTGTTATATTCAAGATTTTGGAATAATTATCTATATAATAAAGGAATTGTTCCTGTTAAAGAACCATTTGCAAAATTACGTCATCAAGGTATGATTTTGGGAACTAACGGAGAAAAAATGAGTAAGTCTAAAGGAAATGTAATTAACCCTGATGATATGGTAAAACAATATGGCGCAGATAGTTTAAGAGTTTATGAAATGTTTATGGGGCCTATTGAAAGTAGTAAACCTTGGGATCCAAACGGAATTGATGGTTCTAAAAAATTCTTAGATAAAGTTTGGAGATTATATACTGAATCTAATAAAATTAGTAGTCAAGAAAATCCTAATTTAGAAAGAATTTATCATTACACAGTAAAAAAAGTTACTAATGATTATGAAACTATGAATTTTAATACTGCTATTTCTCAAATGATGATTTTTATAAACACTGTAAATAAAGAATCAATCTTTCCTATAAAATATGCAGAAGGATTCTTAAAACTACTAAATCCTGTTGCACCTCATATTACAGAAGAATTATGGAATATATTAGGTCACAATGACACAATTTCTTATGAATCTTGGCCAATATATGATGAACAAAAAACAATTGAAGATACAATTACTTTACCAATTCAATTTAATGGAAAATTAAAAGCTACTATTAAAATTAGTTTAGATGAAGATGAAGATTCTATAAAACAAAAAGTGCATGAAACAATTGATTCTAAATTAGATGGAAAAATAATTGTTAAAGAAATTTATGTTAGAAATAAAATTTATAATATTGTTTTAAAATAATATAAAGCCTATTAGTATTTATTTTTATTAAGTTCTAATAGGCTTTTATATTCCCTGAACTTGTGATTTTAAATAATAAATCTGATCTGCATGATTGGATATTTTCCTTTTGCATATGTTAATTTCGTCTTGATGAGCATATAACTTTTCTGAATGTGCTTTAAAGGCATCAAATAGTGCAATTAATTTTTCTGCATGTTCTACTTCAATTCTAGCAACTGAACCACTAATCCTTCGTAGTTCTTCTTTTATTTTTGGTATTTCTTTTAATTGTTTTTGCATTTCTGGTATCGCTTTTAATTGCTCTTGCATTTCTGGTATCGCTTTTAATTGCTCTTGCATTTCTGGTATCGCTTTTAATTGCTCTTGCATTTCTGGTATTGCTTTTAATTGCTCTTGCATTTCTGGTATTGCTTTTAATTGTTCTTGCATTTCTGGTATTGCTTTTAATTGTTCTTGCATTTCTGGTATTACTTTTAATTGCTCTTGTATTACATCAATTTTTTTATTTAGACTTGTAATAGCTATTAATATTTGATTTTTTTCTGTATTTTCCATGTACATTCCTCCTTTCTTCTAATTTTAAATGATATTAATCATGTTAGCATTATATCTTCAAACATTTACTATGTCAAGAAAAATCGTCCTACAAATTTCGACAAAATACATTTAGAATTTATACAACTGACTAATTTTCAAAAATGTCTTTTCCACTTATTGTCATATAACTGTAATTAACATTTAATATTATTGAAATATATTCATTTTGTATTTATAGTATAATATTGTTAGATTATTTTTCAAGGAGAATTAAATATGAGCATAGAATCAGATTTAAAAAAAGATGGAATTGAAGTTACAAAAAAACTAGATACTTTGAGAATTAATTCAATTGCTAGGAATATTTCTCTTAAAATATGTGAAACATTTCCTGAATATAGTCTAAATCAAAATGAATTATTTATTAAATTGTCTAGATTAAATATGTATATGGCTAAAATGCCAGAAGGAATGGCAGAAGCTAATTATTTTTATAAAAACTCTTCTATTTATTTTAATGAACATATCCAAGATCAAGATTTAGAAGAATTTGCTGTTCATGAGTGTATACATTATCTTCAGGAAGTAAAAGATAAGAAAAATTATTTATTAAGAATGGGACTTTGTGACTATACAGAGTTTAAAACTTATGGTTTAGGATTAAATGAAGCTGCTGTTCAACTTATGTCATCTAAAATTAATGGTATTCCAAAAGAATACGTTAAGTATTTTGGAATTAGTTTTGAAACAATTAGTCCTTCTTATTACCCATTAGAATGTCAATTAGTAAGTCAGATGGCATATATAACAGGAGAGAATGTTTTATTTGAAAGTACTCTAAATAGCAATGATAATTTTAAAACAATATTTTCTAATTTAACTTCACCAAAAGTATTTATAGCAATTCAAAATTCCATTGATGATATACTTCAAAAAGAAGAAGATATAATTAAACTTAATAACAAAATTTCACAAGTTGATGATAGAAATAAAAGAATTGATGGCATGTTACGAAAAATAGACGAATTAAAAGGCGAGATTACTTTAGGGTTTATGAGAACCCAAAATCTTATTATATCAAGCTACTTTAATAAAGAATTTAACATGATTACTAATTTAGAAGAAGTAGAAAACTATAGAAGAAAGCTATATTCTTTTAAAGATTACTTAGGATATACTGAAGGATATACCTTCTTTAATGATTACTATGTAAATAAAATGGAACAACTTGAATTAAAATATAATGCTTTAGAAAATGGTGAAATACAAACAGCACTAAAGGTAATTACTAAAAAAGAAAATAGATTAGTTTCTTTCTTTAAAATACTAAAAAAATTATTTTTAGGAAGAAATATTGAAACAGAAGATATTAATGTTAAATATTAAATTAGTTACATATACAATTATAATATTTAAAAAACAAGAAAATATTTTGGATTTTCTTGTTTTTTATTAACTAATTCATTTTTCTTATTATATTTTTAGCAGCTTCTCTTCCTGAATAAGATGCCCACGCAACAGTTTGTTTTACTCCTGCTAAATCTCCTCCTGCATATATCTTAGCATTTGAAGTTTGGTAATTTTTATTAATAGATATGTTTTTCCACTTATTTAATTCTAGTCTTATATCTTTTACAAAAGATTGTGGTGTTGAACCTAATGCCATTATTACATAATCAACATCTATTATATAGTTGCTATTTTCTATATTAACTGGTACGAGTCTTGTTTCATTTTCCTTTTGAATAAGTTGTGTTTTTATCAACTCTAACTTCTCTACTTTTTCTTTACCTATTATTTTGACAATATTATTTTGAAATAGAAATTCTATTTTTTCTTCTATAGCACAAGATATTTCTTTATCCTCTGCTGGCATCTGCTCTCTTGCTCTTCTATAAATAACTTTTACATTTTTTGCTCCTAACCTTTTTACTGTTCTAGCACAATCCATAGCAACATTTCCACCACCGATTACTGCTACCGTTTTTCCAGTATAATCTAAGTTATACTTATATTCTAATAATTCATTTCCACCATAAACTCCCTCTAGTTTTTCACCTTCTATTCCCATTTTCGAAGAACAGTTTGTTCCAAAACTTAAGAATATTGCATCATATTTTTTTTCTACTTCTTCTAATTTCAAATTTCTACCTAGCTCTTTTTCGTATTTTACTTCTATTCCTAAGTCTAGGATATTATCTACTGTCTTTTTTACTATTGCTTTATCTAATCTAAATTCTGGTATTCCATGAATTAAAATACCTCCTAAGTAGTCATATTTTTCATATATAGTAACACTTAACCCTTCTTTTGCTAAAAATGCTGCTGCTGTAAGTCCTGCTGGTCCACCACCAATTATAGCAACTCTTTTATTTTTATTTTTTAGCCTATTTTTATCAATTTCATCTTTCCATACATCTCTTAGAGTTATATTTTGTTTAACCATATTATCAAATACAAATGCCTCTAATTCTCCTATTGAAACAGGTTCTCCTTTTATTCCTCTTACGCAAGATCCTTCACATTGTTTTTTATGAGGACATATTCTTCCACATACTCCTGGTAAAACTGTTGTTTCGCACAATACTTTATATGCCTTTATATACTCTTCTTCTTTTATATAACTAATAAATTTCGGTATATCATTATGTAGTGGACAGCCTTTATTCGAGCATGGTTTTGCTTTACAATTTAGGCAATAATTTGCTTTTTTATTTATTTGTTCCATTTTTTGTTCTTCTCCTTTTGTTTCTATTCCTTACTAATTTTCTCCTAATTCTTCTATTACTAATTTAATATCATTTATAAAATCTATTTTCTTAGTTTCATCTCTTAATAATGCTGCTGGGTGCCAAGTTGACATATACTTAATATCCCTCTTTTCTATCCATTTTCCTCTAGATGCAGTAATTTTATATTCTTTTCCTAAAATATTCTTTAATGCTACACTTCCAAGCAATACAATTATTTTTGGTTTTACTAACATAACTTGATTTCTAAGATAATTTATACAAGATGTGCATTCATCTTCTTCTGGATTTCTATTTGCTGGTGGTCTACATTTAACAATATTTGCTATATATACATCTTCTCTCTTTATACCAGTTGCTTTAAAAGCCATATTCATAAGTTGTCCTGCCCTTCCAACAAATGGTTCACCGAAGTTTATCTTCATCTGCTCCTGGTCCTTCACCAATAAACATTATATCTGCGTTTTTATTTCCTACTCCAAATACTATATTCTGCCTTGTTTTATACAATTTGCATTTATTACACCCTTTAATTGATTCCTCTAATTCTTGCCAATTATCATACATATTTTACTCCTTATTATTTAACACATTTTTCTATTAATTCTACCTTTACTTTACTGGTAGTATCTATCTTTGCTCTTGTCCCTATTGGAATTACTGTTTTTGTTTCTATATGTCCAAAATTATCAGATTTTACTATTGGAATATTATATTCATCTCTAATAACGTCTAATACTATTTTCTCTAGTTTAACATCACTTTCATGTTCATAATTTCCTATCCATAATCCTTTTATCTTATTAAAAATCCCATTCTGTTTCATGTAATACAAATAATTACTTACTAAAGCTGGAGGTGTTTCTAATCCTAGTTCTTCTAAAAATAATATTTTATCTGTAAATTCTAATTTGTACTTTCCATCTATTAATCCTCTAATTAAAGATAGATTTCCACCTACCAATTCACCTTCTGCTATCCCTGGATTTATAACTTGGTAACTATCACTTTTTGTTCCTATTTCTAAGCTTCCTTCTTTAAATCTTTTTAATATCTGCTTGTAACTATAATCTGTATTATCTGTTGCAATTGTTTTAAAATTTGTTCCACTAAATGTTACTAACCCTGTCTTACTAGTTATTACATTTGTTAAAACTGTTATATCACTATATCCACATATTATTTTCGGATTACTTCTAATTAATTCATAATCTAAATAATCAAGAGTACTATTAGAGTTTTCTCCTCCTTTAGCACACCATATCATTTTCACATTACTGTCTGCAAACATATTGTTTATATCTTCTGCTTTTTCTTGTGGTGTAGCACTATAACCTAGTGTATTTGAAAATAGATTTTTAGAAAACTTTATTTTAAAACCTTCATTTATTACTATCTTTCTTGCCATTTCAATTTCTTCTATATTATCTCCAACAATTGGATTTGAAGGTGCTACAACTCCTATTGTATCTCCTAATTTTAATTTACTTGGTATAATCATTGTTTTTATTTTCTCCTATAAACTATTTTTAAGCTCAATTAATGCTGTGTTTAATCCATATCCTTGTTTTTCTACTCTATATGAGTGTATTAAATTAGAATTACACATACTACAAATTCCACTATCTATTATATTTTGTTCTTGTAATCCTATTTCTTTTAGGATTACTTTATTAATTAGAATTGTGTCTATATTCCACTTTTTGTTTTCGATTTTTTCCTCTATTATTTCATCTAATAATCCTAATTCCTTAAATTCTCTTTCAAATTGTTCCTTTACATCCTTTTCTACTTCAAAGTGACATTTATGAATCGAAGGACAAATACAACAAATAATATCTTTAGGTTTACACCCAAACTTATCTATCATCTTTTCTACCGTCTTTACTGATATTTTCTTAAGTGTCCCTTTCCATCCTGAATGAATATTAGCAATTACTCTTTTTACTGGATCAAAAAATAACATTAAAATGCAATCTGCATTTGTAGTAGAAAGTATTATATCTTTTTTATTTGTAATTAATCCATCTGTATTATAATATTCTTCTAAATTTACATCTGGCTTATCTATATTTATCTTGTTTCTTACTATTTTTACACAATCTGTGTGCTCTTGATTTGTCTTAACTAAATTTATATAATTATCCCCTATACAATTACACAGTCTTTCATAATCTTTTATTGCTTTTTCATATTCCTCTTTTTCTAAGTTCTGCTTATTTACTTTTGCTGTCCTATAATTCACATCAGTTCCTAACGAATATGCATGTGTTAGTATGTCTTGATATTCTAATAACTTTCTAAATTGTAAATATTCACTGTTTTCTTGCTTAACATGAATAACATTTTTATTTGATAAATCCATATATATCCCATACCTTTTAAAATTCAAACTTATTTTTTATTATTTTTGTAATTCTTCTTTCATTTTCCTTATTATATCATCTTTAGTATTTTGTTCAATATAATTATATTCATTATTATTTTTACCTGCTGTAAATCCACAAATTGATTTGTACTCGCAATACTTACAAGGTGTTGTTCCCTTTTTATTGTATGGCTTTAAATCTATATTTCCACTTAGTATTTCTTTTGAAATCTCTTTTATAGTTCTATATATGTAATCTTGTAATACCTTAAACTCTTCTTGTTTTACACCATTTGTCCATTTTTCATTAATCGCTCCTGATGATGTTATTGCTGCTGGAACTAATTTTGATGTACCTGATTTCAATGTATTGTCATTCATTTTTATTATTTTCACATCTGCAATAATAAGTCCTTTCATTCTAAAATTTTTTCTAATCATTTCTTCTATATTCTCTTCTTCTAATTTTTTATCAGAATTTATCATCTGCTCTAATAAAGAAAAATAAAATATTCCAGCTGGCATAATATCTTCTTGTTTTATTATTGCATCTGTGTAAGTCAAAAGTTGAATCTGTAATCCTGCATATACCTCATTTAAATCAATATTTTTTGCTGACGATTTATAATCTATAATTCTTAAATATTTTTTATTCCCTTCTACTGCTGTATCAATTCTATCAATTTTACCTATGATTTCAACTTTTTTTCCATTTTCTAATTCTATAATTATTGGTTCATATTTCTTATTCTTACCAAATTCAACTTCTGTTCCTTCTATTGTAAAATCACTATATATAATTGTTTGTATTATATATTTTAAAGCTTTTGTTATTATTTTTTTTAATCTTCTTACTAATATCTTATATTTTACAGTAGCTTTAAAAATAAAATTTTTACTTAAATTCAATTCTTCATCAATTATGCAAGAAACTATTTGTAATATTTGTTCTTCTTCTAATTCTGCTAAATTTATATTTTTCTTTTTAACATATGTAAAAAACTCATCAATAGTTTCATGCATAAATGATCCTGTATTAAAACTTTGAATTTTTAATTTTTCTCTTTCTTTTAATTTTAATCCATATTGTAGATAATAAGAAAATGGACAACTCCTGTACTTTTCTAATCTTGAAATACTTGTATTTAAAGTATTTCCATATAATTTATTTATATTTTTTTCTTCTATTTTTTGTGGCAAATTAGTATATTTGAGTCCTTCCAAATCCTGTTCTAATTTTTTATGCCAGTTATCATTTGTATTGTAATAATCATAAACTAAATACCATATTTCTTCTATTTTCTCTTTATTTTTTAATTTTGAGATGTTTTCTATTAATTCTTCATATGTTATTATTGGATTTATTATCTCATATCTTTTATCTATTACATCACTTTCTTCTCCTAATTTCGGAAATATTCTTTTTATTTTATTTATCAAAATAGATGGTCTTAGAGATTTACCCTCATTGTTTGTAGATATATAAGATAAATATATTCTATTTTCTGCTGTTGTAAATGCTTTATAAATATTAAAATTTTCTTCATATAATTTTTCTATTGTTCCATTTGCTAATTCAATTCCATCCTCTTTTAATTTTTCTCTGTCTAAATCATTTAAAAATCCTTCTTCTTTATTTACGCTTGGAAAAACCCCATCATTTAATCCAATTATAAATACAGTATCAACCTTATGACTTCTTGACCTATCAACATTTCCTAAGATAACTTGATCTCCTGTTGCCGGAATTTTACCTAATTCACTATTTTTCAATCCTATCTTAAAAATTTTATTATATTGTTCTATTGACATTTGTTCTTCATTAAAAATTAATATAATTTCATCTAATATATTTAAGATAATTTTATAACTTTCTTTATATTCATTTTTTAAATCTATTAAGTTCTTTTCTTCTAATTCTTCTATTTTCTCTATAATTTTTTCTTCAATTTTCTGTTTTTGAATGAAATCATATATTAATTGTGTTATATTTTTTGTTGTACTATTACTTCTTATTTTTTCTTGTACATCTACTAATGGATTTATTATCTCTTTTCTTAATTCATTTAATCTTTCCACTTCTTTTTTTTCTTCTTCTGTTTCTACATCATAGCAAAAGTCATTTTTCCATTTACCATACTTGATTCCCCATTTAGTACAATAATTTTCCAGCTTAAAAATTTCATCATTTGTAATATTACAAAATCCTAATTTTATATAACTAAACACTGATTCACTACTAAAATTTTTGCTTAAAACCTCTAAAATAGATACTACATATTGTACTATAATGTTTTGATTTAAATCTCTTTTTTCATCTATAAATACTGGTATTTCATATTTGTTAAATATTGCTCTTACTAAAGAGGAATATGTGTCTATATTTTTAGTAATGATTGCTATATCTTTATATCTTAATCCTTTTTTTTCTACTAATTTTCTTATTTTTTTTGCAACTTCTTCAATCTCTGAATATTCATTTTTAGCTAAAAATAGTTTAACATTTTCTACATTTTTTTTATATTTTGTGGGGTTTATATTATAAATATTATCGCTCAAACTCTTCAATTCTTCGCTTTTAAATCTATATTGTTCTTTTAGTTCAACAAATTCTTCAATCTCAAAATTATTTTCTTTTGCCAGTTTTATGATTTTTGCTAATGTCACTTTGTTTGAATAATAAATATCAATATCTGGATTAGTATCTAATTCTTTATTATCTATACATATGGTTATATTTACTTGCTTAGCTAGTTTTACTAATTTTTTTATAACTTCATATTCTTGGATAGTAAATCCAGAAAATTCATCTATATATATTATACTATCTGTTACAAAATTAGTTTTTTCTATATTGTTTACTAGTTTAGTTAATATGTCATTTTCGTCTATATAATTGTTTATAATTCTTTCTTCAAAATTTTTATAGATTACTAATACATCAGTTAGCTTGATTTTTAGATATGGATTTTCTATATTTTCAATTTCTTCTTCTAACTTTTTTATAGTAATCCCATGTTTTTTTAATTCTGCTATTACCTGCATGCCTAAATCAACATTTTCATCCGACTTTCCTAACAACTTTAATTTTTCTTTATTATTATTTAGTATGGAATAAATCATCATAGCCCTTCCACATTTGGAAAGATTTTTCTTTTCTTCTCCTACTTCATTTAATACTCTATACGCCATTCTAGATAATGTTATAACTTCCACATTGACAACTGATTTGTTTTTTATATGCTCCATTAATTTTCGTTCTTCTGTCAAAGAAAACTGATCTGGTGTAATTATAAAAATCTTGTTTTCTTTATTTATTATATTTGAAATCTCTGAGAAACAGTAACTACTTTTTCCAGTTCCTGGTTTTCCATATATTATTTTTAATCCCATTTGTACTATTTCTCCTTTCCATCAATTTAAATTTTCCTTTTGTCTCCTCTAGTGTATCTTATTTATTCAAAATAACATTACATTTATTTGCTGTATTTATATATTATCTTTATTGTGTGGTTCTTTTATGCTCCTCTTCTCCAATAAAACAAATACTGTTGTGCCAATCCTGCTAAATCACCAAATTTCTCTTGTGCTATTTTTTCAATTTGTTTTTTGCTTACTTTTGTCTCATCTTCATTATTTATATATAAATCATTCATAACTCTTCTTACCCATACATCAATTGGAAAAGCCTCTAATCTTTTTAAATCTGAAAATAACAATATGCAATCTGCTACTTTAGGTCCTACTCCTGATAATGTTAATAGTTCTTCTCTTACTTCATATGTATTAGGATTTTTTCTGATTTTTTCTAAATCTACAGTTTTATTAATTATCATTTGAGTCGTTTCATATAATCTAACATCCCTAAATCCTAAGCCCAATTTTCTATATTCTGCTATACTAACATTTTTTAATTGTTCTGGAGTTGGAAATGTATAATATTTATTTTTATTATACTTTATTTCATTTCCGTATTGTTTAGCTAGCTTCTCAATAATTCCTTTAATTCTGGGAATATTATTATTTGCTGAAATTATAAATGAAATAATAGTTTCCCATAAATCTTGATTTAAAATTCTAATGCCTTTTCCGTATTCTACACTAGTTTTCATGTTATTATCAATTTTAGATAATTTTTCTTTTATTTCTTCATAATTTCTATTTAAATCAAAGTATTCTTTTACAACATCTTCTATTTTACCTTCACATATTCCTTTGAAAATTACTTCATTTTCAATTTTTTCTACTTCAAGTACATTATTTCTAAATATTCCTATATATGAACCATCTTCTTGTTTATTCCACCTAAAACATTGTCCACATTCGAAGATATCTTTTAATTCAAATGATTTTATATTATTGATCGTATATTTTTGTTCTTCCATTTATATACTCCTTAGATATAGTTTTTATTTTAGTCTTCTTATTTATTTTATAATATATAAGTCCAAATTTCAAGGAATTTAAGCTTATATATTATAATGTTGTTAGTTTCAATTTTAGTATACCAATTTTCTAAAAAGGACTACATACTAACATTAGTATATAGTCACATTTTGACAAAAATCTACAAAATTATGAAAAGTTTTAGTCCTGTCCCCCTTTAAATCCTAATCCTACTACTTCTCTTGAATTTGTTATTATAATAAAACTTTTTGGATCTGTTTTTTTTGCTATTGTTTTTACTCTTGATACATCTCTTCTGGAAACAGCACACATGAGTACTAGTTTTTCTTTACTTGTATACATTCCTCTTCCATATAATCCTGTTGAACCCCTCTTGATTTTTTCATCTATTTGTTTTGCTATTTTTTCGGTTTCATCTGATATTATTAAAATTAATTTTGTAAAATATATACCTTCAAATAGTATGTCAATTATTTTACCCATTAGATATATTGCTATTGCTGAATATAGTCCTATTTCTATTTTTCTAAAAACTATCATATTTATTGTTACTATAACAATATCAATAATTGCAATTATATTGCTTGTGCTTATATTTGGATTATATTTTCTTGCAATATAACTAATTAAGTCACTTCCTCCTGTTGATGCATTTACTTTTAATAAAATTGCTGTTCCTATTCCTATTATTATTCCTCCATATACACATGCTAGAAATCTATCATTTGTAAAAGGCTCTAGTTTATCTAACATATCAATAAATAAAGATAATGTGATTGTTCCTATTATAGATTTTATAAAAAAATTTTTTCCTATTTTATATATTGAGAATAAAAATAATGGTATATTTATAAGAAGTATCATTGTTCCCATTGGTATGTGAAACAAATAATACGTAATTGTTGCAATTCCAGCTACTCCCCCTGATGATAATTGATTTGGCAATAAAAATTGTGATATTCCTATTGCCATTACTAATGACCCCACAATAGTTCCTATTATTTCTATTATTATTTTTTTCACATTTTCTTTTTCCTCTTTTTGCATAAAATCACCTTATTTTTATTATTGTTAATTTTATCTAATTTTATGCATTCTTATCTTTAATATAAAAACGAACCTTCCTGTTAAAAAACTTAATAAGGACGGTTCGTTTTATTTTATTTTTTACACCTTTGTCATCATTTTTGATTTATTATAATAATTAAATGCCAATAAGTACAGCACGAAAACCACTATGTTGTGCTGAAACACCGACTTGTATTAGCAAAAGCAAAAATACCTGCATGTTCAACATGACTATAACTACCACTCCAGATAAAAAATGGGCAATCTGCAGAAACAAATGCAGAATATCCTCCATTCCAGCTAGTAGATTCACTTCCTGCTGTTGATGTTTCTAAAATCGCATCTCCATATCCATAGCTAGAATTCTTATATGCTGTCCAGTTATTAGCATTGCTATCATTTGATGCATTATATGGATATACTGTCGCATATTTTGTACTCGTTTTTAATGTAGTATATGAACTTCCATATATATTAAGATGCTCATTTTCATTTGCTATATATGCAGCAGTTCTTTCCCATACACATCCACTTAAATCAAACACTCCCGTCTTATTATTCGTTGTACTTGCTGATACTCCATTGGGTATTTCTTCTGAATATCCTGTTACTGCATATATGTTTTTTTCTGAATTATTTAAGTTTTTGTTATTTATTGTTACTCCTTCTCCATTTCTTCCACAAACACTTTGTGCTAAATATGCTACTGCTCCCCATTCACTATTTTTCATCATATGACTATCTGCTGTATCTTGAGTTAATCCATAAAAATTTTTTGCTTTTGCTATTTCTTGTGATATTGTGTAACTATCTCCTGTGCTTATTATGTTATAAGCATATGTTAGTGGCTTAAATACTGGATATGATATTTTTTGACTTGC
>OLJF01000202.1_pt1 | contig 91026 bp, 126 predicted proteins | sample 1609751 | NCBI WGS metagenome assembly OLJF01 (sample SAMEA4350171, study PRJEB24818) | metagenome | biome: human; feature: gut; material: faeces | place: Denmark | collected 2013-09
GACGAACGCGAAAGACGGGCGTTGACCTCAATGACACGGTAATCTTCCGATTCGGGATCGAAGGCATACTGTACATTGCATTCGCCCACAATGCCGATATGGCGGATGATACGGATAGCCAGTTCACGAAGTTTATGATACTCCGCATTGGTCAGTGTCTGCGAAGGGGCGATCACGATAGACTCGCCGGTATGGATACCCAGCGGGTCAAAGTTCTCCATGTTACATACAGTGATGCAGTTATCATAACGGTCGCGGACCACTTCATATTCCACCTCCTTCCAGCCTTTCAAACTCTTTTCCACCAATACCTGCGGCGAGAAAGAGAAAGCCTTTTCAGCCAGAACATTCAGTTCCTCTTCATTGTCACAGAAACCAGAGCCTAGTCCACCCAATGCGTAGGCGGCACGGATAATAACCGGATAACCTAATTCTTTAGCAGCGCGACGGGCATCTTCTAAGTTTTCCACCGCTTCACTCTTGATGGTCTTTACATTGATTTCATTCAGTTTTTCTACAAACAACTCACGGTCCTCCGTATCCATGATGGCCTGCACGGGAGTACCCAACACACGGACATTGTATTTTTCGAAAATGCCTGCTTTGTACAGTGCCACCCCACAGTTCAAGGCAGTTTGTCCGCCGAAAGACAGGAGCACACCATCCGGACGTTCCTTTTCTATCACCTTCTCTACAAAATAAGGAGTAACGGGCAGGAAATAAATCTGGTCCGCCACCCCTTCGCTGGTCTGCACAGTAGCAATGTTTGGGTTGATCAGAACCGTTTCAATCCCTTCCTCCTTCAAGGCTTTCAGCGCTTGCGAGCCTGAATAGTCAAACTCTCCGGCCTCGCCAATCTTCAAGGCGCCGGAACCTAATAATAATACTTTCTTTATTTCGTCTTTCATACTTGTTCTTTTTAATACACGGTTTATAACAACTTCACAAATTCATCAAACAGGAACTCGGTATCCGTAGGTCCCGACGCCGCTTCCGGATGGAATTGTGCCGAGAACCAAGGTTTGGTTTTATGCCTGATGCCCTCGTTGGAACCGTCATTCATATTGATGAACAGCGGTTCCCAATCGGCTCCCAATGTATTATTATCTACTGCATAACCGTGGTTCTGGCTGGTAATGAAACAACGTTCCGTTCCCACCATGCGCACCGGCTGGTTATGACTGCGATGACCGTATTTCAATTTATAGATAGTAGCACCTCCCGCCTTTGAAAGCAACTGATTCCCCATACAAATGCCAAAGATAGGCTTGTCGCTCAGGCTCATCGCCTTGCGGATATGCTGTACCGCCTCATCACATGTATCCGGATCACCCGGGCCATTCGAAATAAACAATCCGTCATACTCCATCCCTGTAAAATCATGGTTCCAAGGAACGCGGATCACTTCCACATCCCGTTTCAACAGGCAACGGATGATATTTGTCTTTACACCACAATCCACCAACACCACTTTCTTCTTGCCGGCACCTTCGTTGTAACGAATCACTTCCTTGCATGATACTTTATCCACATAGTTAATACCTGCATACGTTGCTTCGGGCACTTTATCGGGCTCATCATCAAATACGATCTTCCCCATCATCACCCCATGTTCGCGAAGGACTTTTGTCAGTTCACGGGTATCGATACCTGTAATGCCCGGCACTTGCTCACGCTTCAGCCAGTCGGCCAGACTTTCTTTCGCATTCCAGTGACTGAATTCTTCACTGTAATCACTTACAATAATCGCTTCGGCATGGATACGTTCACTCTCCATAAAAGTGGCCAAGCCGTTGGGTTCGATAGTAAAGGGAGGCACCCCGTAATTACCGACCAACGGGTAAGTCAAGGTCATCAACTGCCCCGCGTATGAAGGGTCTGTCAAGCTCTCAGGATAACCGGTCATAGCGGTATTAAACACCACTTCACCGGCTACCGGTTTCTCATAACCGAACGACTTGCCCGGGAAACGGCTCCCGTCGTCGAGGATCAATGTTACATTTCTCATCTAATCTATCTTGAATGTTATTCTTTAGAATTGATATACTTTTTCTATATAATCTATAAACGCCTGGTTCACCAGCTTCACTCCACCCGGAGTAGGATAATCCCCACTGAAATACCAGTCGCCCGTATGGTTGGGACATGCTTCATGCAATCCTTCCAATGTCTGATAAACAATCTCCACTTTAGCTTGCGTACCTTTCGGAGTGAGAAGTTCCACCATTTTTGCCGCAATCTCCTCATTAGTGAAAGGAGCGTAAATCTCTTTCACATAATTCACCATCTGCTCTTTGGGTAACCCCACCTGGTCTTTCGATTTGTTGTAAGCACGGGCTATTACATCTTTCATATCTCGTTCTTTCAATAAATCGATAGCAGCCTTGAAAGCGATAAACTGATCCATGCTGGCCATATCAATACCATAATAGTCCGGATAACGCACCTGTGGAGAAGAAGAAACAATGACGATTTTCTTGGGATGCAGACGATCAAGAATACCGATAATGCTTTGTTTCAATGTAGTTCCCCGGACGATGCTGTCATCAATAATCACCAGATTATCCACATGAGGTATCAAACTACCGTAAGTGATATCGTACACATGGGCGGCCAGGTCATTCCGGCTGTTGCCTTCGGCGATAAAGGTACGCAGCTTGATATCCTTGATGGCCACTTTCTCGCTACGGATACGCCAGGACAGGATTTTTTCCAGTTCCTCGTGATTGGGATGATGTCCCAAAGCCTCTATCTTCTTTACTTTCAGTTCATTCAGATAATTGTCGAATCCTTCCAGCAGTCCATAGAAAGCCACTTCCGCCGTATTGGGTATAAAAGAGAATACAGTATGCTCCACATCGTAATCTATCGCCTTCAGGATGGGAGTCACCAGCTTCTCGCCCAGCAGTTTTCTTTCTTTATAAATATCCATGTCGCTTCCCCGGCTGAAATAGATACGCTCGAAAGAACAAGCTTTCTTTTCTTTCGCCCGGTTGATCTGTGTCAAACGCATCTTTCCGGTCTTGCTCATAAGGATAGCCTGTCCCGGTTGCAATTCATTGATGCTTCCGGCAGGCACATTCAAGGCAGTCTGAATGACGGGACGTTCGGACGCCAATACCATGATTTCATCGTCCATGTACCAGAAAGCCGGACGGATGCCCCACGGATCGCGTACCGCAAAAGATTCACCGCTACCGGTCATACCGCAGATCACATAGCCTCCATCCCACTCCTTGCTCGAAGTCTTGAGGACATTGCCCAAGTCAATGCGGTCTTCTATGGCGTGAGTGATATTCATACCCTTCAGACCTTCCTTCTCACATTCCACATAGAGGCGCTCCACCTCACGATCCAAACGGTGTCCCACTTGTTCCAACATAATATATGTGTCGGCATATTTACGCGGATGCTGGCCGTCAGCAGTGATACGTGCGAAAATCTCATCCACATTGGTCATGTTGAAATTGCCGCACAGTGCCAGATTCTTGGCACGCCAATTGTTACGACGCAAGAACGGATGCACGTATGAAATCCCACTCTTTCCGGTAGTGGAATAACGCAAATGACCCATGTACACCTCTCCGGCAAAGGGAAGGCATTTCTTGGCGTATCCGGCATCATGCAATTGTTCGGGTGCCAAATCCTTGAAATGATTTTGCACCGTACCGAATATCTCTGTTATCGCCCCTGAACCTAAAGCTCTTTCACGGAACATATATTCTTCACCGGGATTGGCCTCCAGTTTGACACAGGCCAGCCCGGCGCCTTCCTGTCCGCGGTTATGTTGTTTCTCCATCAGCAGATACAGCTTGTTCAAGCCATACATCCAGGTTCCATACTTTTCCTGATAATATTCCAGCGGTTTCAGCAGTCGTATCATAGCGACCCCACATTCATGCTTTAACGGTTCCATGCTCTCTCTTTACTCCTTAAATTAATATATCATTTTCAGATTCTTATAAAAACATCCCAAAGGTATGACAAGACCTTCTGTCGTTTTTCCAAACTTACGGCACATCTTTCAAGAATTATGCCGGAAACTTCCGGGAACTTCCTGCATAATCTCCGGCAGCATTGCCTTCTATTCTACTGTTACCGACTTCGCCAGATTTCGTGGCTGATCCACATTTTTCCCTTTGCAAATGGCTACATGGTAGGCCAATAACTGTAAGGGGATCGTAGCTATCAACGGTTCGAGGCACTCTAATGTTTCGGGCAACTCAATGCAATCATCAGCCAACTTGCTGATTACCGTATCTCCTTCTGTGACCAAAGCGATTACTTTTCCCTTCCGCGCTTTAATTTCCTGTATGTTACTCATTATCTTTTCATACATCGCATTATGCGTAGCTACCACAACAACAGGCATTTCGGCATCAATCAATGCGATAGGTCCATGTTTCATCTCAGCTGCAGGATAACCTTCAGCGTGAATATAAGATATCTCCTTCAACTTTAACGCACCTTCCAAAGCTACCGGAAAACTGTAACCTCGTCCCAAATAGAGGAAATTATGTGCATAGGTGAAGATACGCGACAGTTCCGCTATCTTGGGATTACTGATCAGAATCTTCTTTATTTTAGCCGGAATCACAGTCAATTCCCGAATCACTTCCAGGTATTTCTCATCCGTCATGCTCCCTTTCTCTTTTGCCAGGGTCAGCGCCAGCATGGTCAGCACAGTTACCTGTCCGGTAAATGCCTTAGTAGACGCCACTCCTATTTCCGGTCCTACATGAATATAAGAACCGGTATCTGTAATGCGCGGAATGGATGAACCTACCGCATTGCATATACCATAAATAAAAGCTCCTTTCTCTTTCGCCAGTTCTATGGCAGCCAATGTATCGGCCGTCTCGCCCGATTGCGAGATAGCTATTACCACATCATCTTCATGAATCACCGGATCACGATAGCGGAACTCGGAGGCATATTCCACTTCTACCGGAATACGGCAGAAACTTTCTATCAGTTGTTTCCCTATCAATCCGGCATGCCACGAAGTTCCGCAAGCCACAATTACAAAGCGACGAGCCTTGAGCAGACGTTCCTTATGATCAATAACCGCCGACAGTACTACTTTATCACCGTCCGCATTGATGTGTCCACGCATACAGTCGTTAATACAATCGGGTTGTTCGAATATCTCCTTCAACATGAAATGCGGGTATCCTCCTTTCTCCAGCTGTCCCAGATTCATTTCCACCGTACGTACTTCGGGATTTTGAAGCACGTTATCCAAATTGACGACTTCCAGCGCCTTGTCTCTGCGAATCACCGCTATCTCCCCATCTTGCAGATACACCACTTTATCCGTATACTCTACAATCGGAGTAGCATCCGAGGCCAAAAAAAATTCATCCTTCCCTATCCCTACCACCAGCGGACTGCTTTTACGGGCTGTAATAATCTCATCGGGATTATTCTTGTCAAGCACCGCTATGGCGTATGCACCAATCACCTCATGCAGAGCCAACTGAACGGCAGTAAGTAAATCTAAATGGTTGGAAAGCTGGAAAAATTCAATTAGCTGGACAAGAACTTCGGTATCTGTACTACTTTTAAAGATGAACCCTTTTTTTTGTAGTTTTTCTTTCAGGGTAGCGTAGTTTTCAATAATACCATTGTGGATAAGAGCAAGATTCTCGGAAGAAGAAAAATGAGGATGGGCGTTAGCCTGGCAAGGCTCTCCGTGAGTAGCCCATCGGGTGTGGGCAATACCAATTGTACCGGAAACGTCTTTTTGGGAAACAAAAGCTTCTAGGTCTGAGACCTTTCCTTTCGTCTTATAGACGTTCAACCTCCTTTTTTTATCAATCAATGCGACTCCTGCGCTATCATAGCCCCGGTATTCCAACCGCTTCAGGCCTTTTATGAGGACAGGGTAAGCATCTCGTTTTCCAATGTAGCCTACTATTCCACACATAATTTATATAAGTATATGTTCTGATTTGACTGCAAAGATACAAATATCAATTAACATAAATGCAATAAAAGACCATAAATAATTGACGAAAGCGATAAAAAAGTAAGAATAGAAATCGAAAAGAAATGTTTTATCCGTTTTTAAAATAAATATGAAAACTTACATTATCAAAGCAATTTCGCCAAATCATGTTACGATTTAAAAGTAATAGACAGGCAGAATAAACAATATGTAAGCATCAAAAGCAGAAGAGCATCTTTTTACTAACACAGCTCATTTATTTTATAGCAAAAAGAAATAAATTATCTACCTTTGCAAAACAAACTGAAATACAAATCAACATTATTACAAACTAAAGACAGTCATAATGGTAAAAAGAGAACAAAATGGTCTTTATGATGCAACCAACGAACATGATGCTTGTGGTGTAGGTATGGTAGTCAACATTCATGGCAATAAATCACATGAACTGGTAGACTCCGCATTAAAGGTACTGGAGAACATGCGCCATCGAGGTGCGGAAGGAGCTGACAACAAGACCGGCGACGGCGCGGGAATTATGCTACAAATCCCCCACGAATTCATCCTCTTGCAAGGTATCCCCGTACCCGAGAAGGGAAAATACGGAACCGGACTAATATTTCTGCCAAAAGATGAAAAAGAACAAGCCGGTATCCTAAGTATTATGATTGAGGAAATAGAACGGGAAGGACTGACACTGATGCATCTGCGCAATGTGCCCACTAATCCCAATTGCTTGGGCAAAGACGCACGAGCCACCGAACCGGATATCAAACAGGTGTTCATCACCGGAGTGACTGATGTGGAAAACTTGGAACGTACCCTTTATGTTATCCGTAAAAAGATTGAAAAACGTGTCCGGCATAAAGATTTCTATATCGTTTCACTATCGGGCAAAAACATTATATATAAAGGGATGCTTTCGTCCATGCAGGTACGCGAGTACTTCCCGGACTTAACACAACCTTACTTTACCAGTGGACTGGCATTGGTACACTCCCGCTTCAGCACCAACACATTTCCTACATGGAGTCTGGCACAGCCTTTCCGTCTGTTGGCGCATAATGGTGAAATCAATACCATCCGCGGCAACCGAGGATGGATGGAAGCACGCGAAAGTGTCCTCTCCTCTCCGGCATTGGGGAATATCAAAGCCATCCGCCCCATTATTCAGCCAGGTATGAGCGACAGTGCCTCACTGGACAATGTGCTTGAATTTTTTGTGATGTCGGGATTGAGTCTGCCCCATGCCATGGCGATGCTGGTTCCCGAATCATTCAATGATAAAAACCCTATCAGTGAAGAGTTGAAAGCGTTTTACGAATATCACTCCATCCTAATGGAACCTTGGGACGGACCTGCCGCGTTGCTGTTCAGTGACGGACGCTTTGCCGGAGGAATGTTGGACCGCAACGGCCTCCGCCCTGCCCGTTACCTCATCACCAACAATGACATGATGGTAGTGGCCAGCGAAGTAGGCGTGATGGATTTCGAACCGGGAAAGATTAAAGAAAAAGGACGTCTGCAACCGGGAAAAATACTGATGATTGACACTGAACAGGGTAAAATATATTATGACGGAGAACTGAAAGAACAATTGGCATCAGCCCGTCCTTATCGCACCTGGCTGTCTACCAACCGCATCGAACTCGATACCTTGAAAAGCGGGCGCAAGATAGACAACCGGATAGCCGGTTATGACCGTATGTTACGCACCTTCGGCTTCTCGCGTGAAGATATAGAACGTACCCTCATACCAATGTGTAACACAGGGGCCGAACCTGTCGCCTCTATGGGTAACGACACGCCGCTGGCAGTTCTCTCGGATAAACCGCAGTTACTGTTCAACTACTTCCGCCAACAATTCGCACAGGTTACCAATCCGGCTATCGACCCTATCCGTGAAGAATTAGTCATGTCGCTCACCGAATACATCGGCGCCGTAGGAATGAACATTTTAGTACCCAGCGAAAGTCATTGCAAAATGGTACGTCTGCCCCATCCCGTACTAAATAACACCCAACTGGACATTCTCTGCAATATCCGATATAAAGGATTCAATACCGTGAAACTCCCCATCCTATTCGAGGTGAGCAAAGGAAAAGCCGGACTACAGGAAGCGCTGAGTAATTTGTGCAAACAGGCCGAGCAATCCGTGACCGACGGAGTAAACTATATCATTCTAAGCGACCGTTCTGTTGATGCGGCTCATGCCGCCATCCCGTCACTGCTGGCGGTAAGCGCTGTTCATCATCACCTCATCTCGGTTCAGAAACGCGTACAAACCGCATTGATTGTAGAAAGCGGCGAGATTCGCGAAGTGATGCACGCCGCCCTGTTACTGGGATATGGTGCCAGTGCCATCAATCCGTACATGGCCTTTGCCGTACTGGATGAACTGGTGAGAAAAGGCGATGTGCAGATGAATTACGAAACGGCCGAAAAGAATTATATCAAAGCCATCTGCAAGGGCTTGTTTAAAATCATGAGCAAGATGGGTATCTCTACGATCCGTTCCTATCGGGGCGCGAAGATTTTTGAAGCCGTAGGGGTCAGTGAGGAATTATTGAGAAGCTATTTCGGCACACAGACATCCAGCATCGGAGGTATTCGTCTGGAAGAAGTCGCCAAAGATGCCATCGCCCTGCACGATGCCGGATTCTCTCCGAAAGAAGTGAGCGACATTTTACCGCATAACGGACTGTTCTCCTTCCGCAAAGACGGAGAACGGCATGCTTGGAATCCAGAAACCATCTCCACCCTGCAACTGGCCACCCGACTGGGCAGCTACAAAAAGTTTAAGGAATTCACCTCTATGGTAGATGAAAAAGATTCCCCCCTCTTCCTGCGCAACTTCTTCGGGCACAAACGAAACCCTATTGATATTGAAAAGGTGGAGCCGATAGAAAACATCGTGAAACATTTCGTGACAGGAGCCATGTCCTTCGGTGCTATCAGCAAGGAAGCACATGAGGCGCTGGCACTGGCCATGAACAAACTGAGTGCACGCAGCAATACAGGTGAAGGTGGTGAGGACAGCGAACGCATTACAGGCACTTACGAAGGTATCTCACTATGCAGCAAGACCAAGCAAATAGCGTCGGGACGTTTCGGAGTCACCACCGAATACCTGGTCCATGCCGAAGAGATCCAGATAAAGGTAGCCCAAGGCGCCAAGCCGGGAGAGGGAGGACAACTACCGGGATTCAAGGTAGATGAGGTAATTGCCAAAACCCGCCACTCCATTCCGGGCATCTCACTCATTTCCCCTCCGCCCCACCATGACATTTATTCCATCGAAGATTTGGCCCAGTTGATATTCGACCTGAAAAACGTAAACCCACAGGCACGAATCAGTGTGAAACTGGTAGCCGAAAGCGGGGTGGGAACCATCGCCGCCGGCGTGGCCAAAGCGAAAGCCGATCTGATTGTCATCTCGGGAGCTGAAGGAGGAACCGGAGCGTCACCTGCCTCAAGTATGCGGTATGCAGGTATCTCGCCCGAAATAGGGCTGAGTGAAACGCAACAGACGTTGGTACTGAACGGACTCCGCGGACAAGTTAAACTGCAAGTGGACGGACAGTTGAAAACCGGACGGGACATTATCAATATGGCTTTGCTAGGTGCGGAAGAATTCGGTTTCGGTACCACCGCATTGATTGTACTAGGATGCGTCATGATGCGCAAATGCCACACCAACACCTGTCCCGTAGGCGTGGCCACCCAAGACCCTGAACTGCGCAAACGTTTCCGTGGGCATTATAAATATGTAGTGAATTATTTCACCTTCCTGGCACAGGAAGTGCGCGAATATCTGGCCGAAATGGGATTCACCCGATTGGAGGATATCATCGGACGTACGGATTTGATTGAAATACAACAAGCGCCAAGTGAGAAGAAATCCTCACTGCTGGATTTCAACAGACTGTTGCACCGGGTGGACAACGGGGCTGCCATACACCATGTCATGGAACAGAAGCACGACATCGCCCATGTAAAGGATGTAACCATACTGGCCGCCGCCCGGGATGCCATAGAAAACGGAAAAGAGATTTCCCTGGAATACACCATCGCCAATACGGACCGCTCGGTAGGCGCCATGCTGGCAGGGGCGGTTGCTAAGAAATACGGGCAGGCAGGACTTCCCGAACAGACCATCCACATTAAATTCAAGGGTTCGGCAGGCCAAAGTTTCGGTGCGTTCCTGACCCACGGCATCAGTTTCAAGCTGGAAGGCGAAGCAAATGACTACCTAGGCAAAGGGCTGAGTGGCGGACGCATTGCAGTACTGCCTCCCGTGCGTAGCAATTTCGATGCGGAAAAGAATACCATCGCCGGAAATACCCTGCTGTATGGCGCTACCGATGGTGAGGTGTATATCAACGGACGAGTGGGTGAACGCTTCGCAGTCCGCAATTCCGGAGTGACAGCCGTGGTAGAAGGTGTAGGCGACCACTGTTGCGAATATATGACTGGAGGACGAGTTGTGGTACTGGGAGAAACCGGACGGAATTTCGCTGCCGGGATGAGTGGCGGTGTGGCTTATGTATGGGACAAAAACCACAACTTCGATTATTTCTGCAACATGGAAATGGTGGAGCTCTCGCTTATCGAGGAGGCATCTTACCGGAAGGAACTGCATGAACTGATCCGCCAGCATTACCTCTATACCGGCTCCAAACTGGCACGAACGATGTTGGACAACTGGAACCGCTATGTAGATGAATTTATCCAGGTAGTCCCCATCGAATACAAACGAGTATTGCAAGAAGAACAAATGCGCAAGCTGCAACAAAAAATAGCTGATGTACAAAGAGATTATTAATACATCACACAAATTATCAACAAAGAAATACAACAAAAATATGGGAAATCCAAAAGCATTTTTAACCATTCCGCGCCAAGAAGCGGGCTACCGTCCCATTCACGACCGGATATCAGACTATAGTGAGGTGGAACAGACCCTGAACAGCCGTGACCGGAAACTTCAAGCTTCACGCTGCATGGACTGCGGTGTTCCTTTCTGCCACTGGGCTTGTCCGTTGGGCAACAAGCAACCCGAATTTCAGGACGCCCTCTACAAAGGCAAATGGGAAGAAGCCTACAAGATATTGAACGAAACCAACGATTTTCCTGAATTCACAGGCCGTATCTGTCCCGCCCTCTGCGAGAAGAGCTGTGTGCTGAAACTGAGCATGGACTCCCCCGTCACCATCCGCGAGAATGAAGCGGCCATTGCCGAAGCAGCCTTCCGCGAAGGTTATATCAGCCCCCGGCACATTGAACGCAACGGACGGAAAGTAGCCATTATCGGCGCCGGGCCTGCAGGACTGGCTACTGCCAACCAACTCAACGGAAAAGGGTACACAGTAACCGTCTTCGACAAAAATGAGGCTCCCGGCGGCCTGCTACGTTACGGCATCCCCAACTTCAAGCTGCACAAGCCCATCATCGACCGCCGTATCCGGGTGATGGAAGAAGAAGGCATCCACTTCAAAATGAACAACGATGTGGATGTGCGGCAACTCCCCGAAGGTTTTGATGCCTACTGCATTTGTACCGGAACTCCGACCGCGCGTGACCTTACTGTTCCCGGACGCGAACTAAAAGGTATCCACCTAGCACTGGATATGCTGGCGCAACAAAACCGTATCCTTGCCGGCATGACGTTCCCGAAAGAACAATTGGTTACCGCCAAAGGTAAGAAAGTACTAATCATCGGCGGAGGTGACACCGGTAGCGACTGCATCGGAACCAGTAACCGTCAGGGTGCTGCAAGCGTCACCCAAATCGAAATCATGCCCCAACCGCCCGTAGGACAAAATCCAGCCACTCCATGGCCCCAATTCCCCCTTGTGCTGAAAACCACCTCTTCCCACGAAGAAGGATGCAGCCGCCGGTGGTCTCTTGCCACTCATAAGTTTCTCGGCAAAAACGGTAAAGTCTGCGGTGTGGAAGTGGAACAGGTGGAATGGATTCCCAATCCTGATGGCGACCGCCCTACCATGAAATCCACAGGAAAGATAGAAGTGATTGAAACCGACCTGGTTCTTCTGGCAATGGGATTCCTAAAGCCCGAACATCCCCAATTTGCCAAAAACGTATTCGTAGCCGGCGATGCGGCAAGCGGAGCCAGCCTGGTAGTACGCGCCATTGCCAGCGGACGGAAAGCGGCAACGGACATAGACAGTTATCTCAATAAATAAAGCAACAAATACAATTATGTGTGGAATCGTAGGAATATTCAAGATAAAGCAACAAACGCAAGAACTGCGTCAGAAAGCATTGAAAATGTCACAAAAGCTCCGCCACCGCGGGCCGGACTGGAGCGGCATCTATGTAGGCAGCTCTGCCATCCTGGCCCATGAACGCCTCTCCATCGTAGACCCTCAAAGTGGAGGGCAGCCCCTATACAGCCCCGACCGGAAACAAATCCTTGCCGTGAACGGAGAAATCTACAACCATCGGGATATCCGTACAAAGTACGCCGGAAAGTATGATTTCCAAACTGGAAGCGACTGCGAAGTCATCCTTGCCCTTTACCGTGACAAAGGTATTCACTTTCTCGAAGACCTGAACGGCATCTTCGCCTTCGCCCTCTATGATGAGGAGAAAGATGATTTTCTTATCGCCCGCGACCCCATCGGAGTCATACCTTTATATATAGGTAAGGATAAGGACGGCAAAATATACTGCGCCAGCGAGTTGAAAGCCCTCGAAGGGTTCTGTGATGAATACGAGCCCTTTCTTCCCGGCCATTACTATTGGGGAAAAGAAAGCAAGATGACCCGTTGGTACGTCCGCGACTGGTTTGAATACGAAGCCGTGAAAAACAACAATGCCTATTCCCAGGACATACACAACGGGCTGGAAGAGGCCGTTAAACGCCAACTGATGAGTGATGTGCCCTACGGCGTACTTCTTTCCGGAGGTCTGGACAGTTCCGTCATCTCTGCCATTGCCAAGAAATATGCAGGCAAACGGGTAGAAACCGACAATAAAAAAGATGCCTGGTGGCCTCAGCTCCATTCCTTTGCCATCGGTCTGGAAGGTGCGCCCGACCTGATAAAAGCCCGCGAAGTGGCCCGCTTTATCGGAACCGTGCATCATGAAATCCACTATACCATCCAAGAAGGATTGGACGCTATCCGCGACGTCATTTACTACATCGAGACTTACGATGTCACCACCGTTCGCGCCTCTACCCCGATGTATTTGCTGGCACGCGTCATTAAAAGCATGGGAATCAAAATGGTGCTGAGTGGCGAAGGGGCTGATGAAGTGTTCGGCGGCTATCTCTATTTCCACAAAGCTCCTACAGCCCAAGCCTTTCATGAAGAGACCGTGCGTAAACTAGGCAAGCTCCACCTCTATGACTGCCTCCGTGCCAATAAATCCCTCGCAGCGTGGGGAGTGGAAGGCCGAGTGCCTTTCCTGGACAAAGAATTTCTGGACATAGCCATGCGCCTCAATCCCGAAGCAAAGATGTGCCCCGGAAACACCATTGAAAAGAAAGTCGTTCGCAAAGCCTTTGCAGACATGTTGCCCGACAGTGTAGCATGGCGACAGAAAGAGCAGTTCAGCGACGGCGTGGGCTATAGTTGGATTGATACACTGAAAGCCCTTACCGCCGAAGCCATCAGTGACGAGCAAATGGCGCACGCAGCCGAACGGTTTCCTATCAATACACCGCAAAACAAGGAAGAATATTACTATCGCAGCATCTTCCAGGAGCACTTTCCCAGTGAAAGCGCAGCCCGCAGCGTGCCAAGCGTACCCAGTGTGGCATGTTCTACCGCCGAGGCCCTTACATGGGACGCCGCCTTCAAGAACATGAACGAACCAAGCGGACGGGCCGTGAAGGGAGTGCACGAAGAAGCATACGACTCATAATATGGCAACGTGAATTCGATTCCGACAAATTCATGCATATCTTTAACGCTTCTCTTACAGCATTCATTAAATGAAGAGATGCTTTGCACCCCGAACTTTTGCGCAGCCTTGCCTCCGAAAAGAGGAAGGCTGCGCGGTGCTTTTGTCAACGTTTTCGAAATAGAGTGGAAAAAACAGCCCTTTCCATGCTGGGTATCAGAAAAAAATGGTGTAACTTTGTATAGCTATAAAAAAGAGAAGAAGAAAGATGGAAACAAAGAAAGCGCCTCAAATCCCTTACGGCATCTCGGACTTTGTGCGGATGCGGACTGAAAATTATTATTATGTGGACAAGACCATGTATTTGCCCCTGATTGAAGATACAGCCAGCTATATCTTTATGATACGTCCGCGCCGTTTCGGAAAAAGCCTTTTCCTAAGCATAATGAAAGCCTACTATGACATTTTGCAAAAAGACCGTTTCGAAAGTTATTCAGCGGACTATGGATTGGTAAGAATTCCACCGACCAGCGCAACCGTTTCCAGGTGATTTATTTTGATTTCTCAAAGGCAGGGGTTTCATTGGAAAGACTGGAAAAATGTTTTGAGACTTATTGCAATGTTGTCCTCTACCTGTTCATAAAGGATTACGCTTCTTATTATTATGATAATTTTGAAGAAAAGTGCTGTATCTGGCTCAAGGAACCACGTTACATAAAGTCCTGATACAGTTCAAAGGATGGGAAGTGGTGAGAAGTGAAAAAGATACACATTAAAAACACAATTAACAGATAAAATAATGAAAACACCTTTTATTCCTAAATTGATTCTCCTTTTTATCCTATTTTTTCTTTATTCTGCTGGATATGCACAACAACGGGATTCAGTAACCATACGCGGACAAGTAACAGATTATAACGGACAACCCATTGACAGTTGTTCCATCTTTTGGCAGAGCCCCTCTTTTGATGACATTAAACAAGCCATCACTGACAAAAACGGATACTACACCACCCGTATTCCTAAAGGAAAGTATCAAAGTATGGGAGCTATCAATATGTCTACCTACCCACATACCGTAAAACCCGGACTAGCGGAAAAAGACCAACGTCTCGAATTTTGGGCATGGAATTTCATTGCCGATCGTGATACCACTCTCAACATTCGCTATCATCGTATGGAAGTCTATGGACTACGTATTTTCCACATCCCTGGAGGCATGCCCACCTATCAGATATATGTTCGCCCCATGAGTCTGACCCGTACCCTGCAATGGCAAAAAGAAGAAAAATCCTCACTTGTACATGCACAGGATCTTAGCAAGATTGAGCAAACAGGTTTAAGCAAACAAGCCAAAGGCGTTTTGCTGGCACCATCGGCTGACAAACTAAAAGCTATCGTTTGGATAGATGGAGAAGAAGTACCTGTTCTGATGAAACAAGAGATAAAAGAGTACTTCGATGCTACCGAATACGGCAATGCCTATCTGCTGACCGTGGATATGCCCAGACACCAGAAAAATATTCTCCCCTACCGAATATTTAAAGTAGAGTTAACTGATTTAGAGAATGGTGACCGTGGAGAAGGGCTTTATTATATGGAAAAAGAGAACTATATAAAATAAAAAGAAGCGGTATTCTACCGCTTCTTGAGCCGAAACCGGGACTCGAACCCGGGACCTATTCATTACGAATGTTTATCCAATTTATAGGTTAATTACCTGTAATACAATATGTTGCAAGTTATCGAAAAATGTGCAAGGATAAGTTCTTGCACATTTTTTTATTTATGCTCTTTCCAGTTTGGATCAAAAATAGGTTCTTTTCCTAGTACTATCCATTCTACAGAAATCCCGTAATCTTCATGTATATATACAATCCATTCAGGTTTTAACACACTTCGACTTGGGTAAAACTTTACTTGGTTCACATTCCATCTGTTCAAATTGTGTTTTCTAGTGAAAGTCTGAAGCCCTCTAATCTTTTTCTGTTCTTTTAATATTGCTATAGCTTTAAAAAAACGATTGCTTATAGCTATTCCTTCATCTGATATATTCATCTTATTCCCTTATTAATATTTTGGTTCTTTATGTCGCTCGTTGAAATATCCGACCCACTTACATGAGCACATCTGACAACATTTTCCTGCTGGGCAAGAAATTTTTTATTCTGTTCCTGCATTGATTCTATAGTTCTTTGCTGAGACAACACGGTTTCAGTAAGTCTTGATATCTGTTCAAAAACTTCTCTACTCATAGAAATGGAATCACTTTTACCTTCCAGTTTTTGTTCTATAAGTTCTTCTAAAATCTTTTCTTTTAGCTTCTCCTTGTTGGTTATGGGAAGTCTTTTTTCCATAATTCCAGCTATAGCATCCCCTTTTATGAACATTGGCACATCTTCCCCATCCAACCATCCTGGGGTTAGATGATACTTATTTTCTAACAAATATTTGTTTTTATCTGTTAGTGATACGTTTCCTATTTCAATCTGAGAATAACTGTTTTGCCTCATGTGTAATACTTCAGCAAGTTGTGCTTGGGTCATTCTTAGATATTTTCTTAGATATTTTAATCTATTATCCATATAAAAATAAGTTAAATATATCTGTTTTATAGTGTATATTTATCTATAATTGATATATTTGCATTGCTATTAATTATATAACACTACAAAGATAATGAAAGATGATTTAAAAACAACCAAAAAGCTTTGTGAAGGTGATAAAATAACCTTAAAGGACTATTATTCAAATCTTCCAAATGCTACTCATCCCAAAACTGAGTTTATCAACGAGGTGATAAAAAAGACAGGAGTGTCTTTTACTGCTGTAAGAAACTGGGTTGTATATGGAATGAAACCTAATAACCCAGAACATATCGCTGCCCTTTCTGAAATAACAGGGATATCTCCTGAAAATCTATGGTCCGACTAAAATGTGTGGAATGATGAGTGATTTGGAGTTTTACATATTTGAAGATGAACTTTGGTGCATGTTTCCTGACGGAAGCAATAAACCGATAACAGATAAAGAAACTGTTCTTGTGAAAGATATCCTCGAACGTATAAGGGAGTGTTATCCTGAAGCGTATAAAGCATTAATGGAATGTTATAGCAGAAGCTCGCAGAATATCCCATACTTTCAATTTCTTATGGTAAATAGATTTTGCAAGTGCAATTTTGGAGAGTTGGATAATACTAGCAGGGATATAGATAAAAAAGGTGGATTCAATTTTGAACGTGTGAGATGTCCTATGCGTGGTGAATGCAGATATGAGGGCGTTATTTGCTGTCCACAATTCAACTGCCGTATATCAGATGCGGAAATGAGAGTTATGCAGTTGGTATATGAAGGCTTTAATAATGAGGATATTGCAGAAAGGCTTTATCTTTCCCCTCATACAGTTAAAAACCATATTAAATCGGTTTATTTAAAGTTGGATATTCACGAGAAATCTGAATTTATCCAATATGCCCATAAGAATAACCTTTTCAAAGATTAGATATGATTGATGAAGATGTATTGAAGATAGTCCTTAATGATAAGACTTTTGGTCAACGTGAGGCTGCTGATATAGTTGGAGGTAGATCTCGTCTGTTTCGTTTGGTTGGTTCTGGGGCGATACGAGCCGAAAAGAAACCTGCCAATCGCCAAAATGGAAGATGGTATTGTAATGCTTATGATGTAGTGAAGCACGCTTCTTTAAAAGCCTGATTATCAAATTGTTATATCATGTTAATGACAAGTTTTTTCAAAGTATAATTTTTGGATAAAAGTCAAAAATAAAGTAGTTTTACATCATAATAAAAAGATAATCAATAAGTTATGAAAAGAACACCGATTTTAACTATTTGGGCTTTATCATTGATTATGGTAATATTGCTTGCCAATCCTGATAATGTTTGGTTTTGGATCTCATTTTCTATTTTTTCTTGTTCTTCAATATATATAGAGAAGCACAGTAAAAGATTAGAACATGAAGATGAATAAAAAACGTCCGTATGTAATTCAATCAATTACACTGTTGACATATAATGGTAGTAAGATTCCTGCTTCAGTTGTAGAGGAAAGAATTATAGACATTCCGATTAGGATTATTAAGGAAAAGGTACTTGACGCTTTTTCTTCAATGAAGGATAATCCGGTAGATGTAATACTAAAAGTAAAATATGTATAACTAAATGCACATAAGAGCAATGAAAACAAAAGAAGAACTGTTGGCTATGAGTCACGAAGAACTTGCCAATTATACTGTTGAAGTTCAATTTAAAGCATCCATGTATGATGCCGTGGAACAGAAAAATTCAAGAATGAAAGAATTGTTGGCTGCTGTAGGCATTGTTTATGAAACCTATAAAAGAGAACAGAATGTATGATGAACTATATCAATTGGAAGAAGAACTGAAAAAAGTTGAATCATGTAAACTTGAATATCTTCCTGAATACGGGTATTCGTCTAAGGAAGAAATTATTCAGCTTATCAAGGAAGATATATCCGATGTTAAAGGACAGATTGATCAGAATTTAAAATTACACATTTCAAAGCTTTCGTCAGGATATACTGATAAAATCTTAGAAGAAGAAAGAACCAGCCTTTGCTTAGCGCAGGGGTTATCAAGATATTGTTAAACTTTTAAATATTAGAGCAATGGAAGAAAACAATCAAGTTACAGAATTACAGATTATTCAGGCCAAACAAGCGGCCGAGTTTGCAATGACACCGGTAGGGCAAACCGTGAAACAGTTTGAGGTTATGCAGCGCATGGCCAAGATGTACACTGAAAGTACAATCGTTCCTGAAGCTTATAAAGGGAATACAGGAAATTGTGTGATTGCGCTTGATATGGCAATGAGAATGAATGCTAATCCGTTAATGATAATGCAGAATCTCTATGTTGTTAAGGGAAATCCGTCATGGTCAAGTAAGTTCCTTATCGCTACCATTAACATGAGTGGCAAATACACTTCACTTAGGTATCGGAAAAGAACGCTTGGGAAGGTTGGTAAAGTAAAATACAATGAAACAGTGTGGGATGCTACAAACAGACGCAATACAATCGTTGTAAAAGAGTTCGATGGTACTGATGTGGATAATATTGAATGTATTGCTTATGCCACTGAACTTTCTACTAAAGAAGTTCTTGAATCAGATCCGATAACTATTGAAATGGCAATAAAGGAAGGGTGGTATACAAAGTCCGGAAGCAAATGGGTTACAATGCCAAATTTGATGCTTACTTATCGTGCGGCTGCTTTTTGGCAACGCGCCTATTGTCCTGAAATATCAATGGGATTCTTAACCAAGGAAGAAGTTGAAGATATTCAGGATGCAGAATATGAGGAAATTATTGATAAATCAGCAAAAGCTAATAAACTTGCCGAAATCGCAGCAAAAGCCGCAGGAGTTGAAGAACAACCAAAAGCAGAACAGCCGGTAAATCAGCCCCAAACTAAAGCAAATGATAAACCTATTCAAAAAACGTTGTTATGATAGAAAATGCAGATCAAAGGTCACTTGACTGGTTTAGATGTCGCCTTGGTAACATTACTGGTAGTAGTGTCGGCTTGCTTATGAAAAGCGGCAGAAGTGACATGTTCAGCGATACTGCCAAGAATTACATTTTCCAAGTTGCGGCAGAAAGAGCTATGAATCCTGAGATTGTAAACGATGATATTGCATTTGCCGAGTATTTGTCTGCTGTTAATGTAGAGAGCAAAGCAATGAGATTCGGAACAGAGCAGGAAGCAAGCGCACGTGATTTGTATTCAAGGTTAACAGGAAGGCATATTGTAGAAGTGGGGTCGTGTAAACACCCCACTATCCCCAACTTTGCCAGTAGTCCTGACGGGTTCTTTTATGATGAAGAATCTGGGGAGCGTGGATGTATTGAGATAAAATGTCCGTCTCAGAACACATTTATGAAATATAAGAGTGAAGTTTATGACAATGATTCGCTCCTCAAAGTCAAGTATGAATACTTCTATCAGTGTATGGCTCACATGATGTGCTGTAATGCAATCTGGACGGATTTTGTTGCTTACAATCCTTTCCAAAAAGATCCTATTCACATCGTCCGTATACTACCAGATGAAAAGTTTTTTGCAGAAATGGAGAAACGCATTCGTATGGCAGACGATATTATTAACCAAATAGCCGATATAGAGCAATGAACACACAATTAGCAATTCAAGAAAGCGACCTAGAACTGGTCGTGAGTGAAAAGACGTTAGGTAGTCTTACTACCAACGCAAAGCAAATCAGAGATATGGTAAAAGCCGCTTTGCCAATGTATGATATCTCCAATTATAACGATGAGAATATCGATCAGGCAAAGAAAGACAAGGCAGCTTTAAACAAGGCGGCGAAAGCCCTCAATGCCAAACGTCTTGAAATTGAGAAAGAATTCATGAAACCTTTCGGGGAGTTCAAGGACGTTGTAACCGAAACCGTGAAACTTATCGGCGAGTGCTCTGCCAAGATTGACACGGTAGTCAAGCAGAACGAACAGCAATACAAGGATAGGAAGAAAGCCACTATCAAGACCTACTTTGATGGATTGAATGTTAACCTTGTAGACTTCAATAAGGTTTTCAAGTCTGAGTGGCTCAACAAATCCGCAAGCATGAAGTCTGTATGCAACGATATTGATGCCATATTTGCTAAGATTGAGAACGAACTTTCTACACTAAAGGGGTTTTGTGAGGATTTCGATGTCCTTCGTACTTATTATATGGATACGCTCAATATCTCATCCACCATCCAGTATGCCAACCGTCTGAAGGAGCAGCGTGAGCGTGCCAAAGCAGCAGAAGAGGCGCGCATCAAGGCAGAGCAGGAAAGAAATGCTGCTGAAGAAGCGCAGAGGAAAGAGGAATCCGAACAACTTTTGGTACGTCCTGTCAATCCATTTGCTGTAGCAAGCCAAAAAATAAAATATCAACCTCCTTTTATTAATCAGCCCGAAGCACAACAGCCTGAACTGTTAACGAGAGCTTTCAAAGTCACCACCACTCGTGAGAATATCATTGCCTTGGGTGACTTCATGAATGAACGCGGCATTGACTTTGACAAGATAGAACTTTAATATATACTAAGTTATGAATTATAGCATAAAATTGAATTTACTAAAATTTAAAAACTCCTGCGTTGTAACTGTAAAAGGCGCGACATCTACAAAAAGAGGTGTTTTCATACCTATTGAAGACAATAACATCTTCATATCGGCAGATGATAACCTGAAAGCCAAAGGCGCGTACATTGACTCCACCGCTTGGGAAAACCAGTCGCCCGGCAAGTATGGTGACACGCACAGCATACGACAGTCGCTCGCCAAAGAAATTCGCGAACGCATGACGGAGGACGAGCTTAAATCCGTTCCGTATATAGGTAACATGAAGCCTTATGAGGTGCAAAACGCTTCTTCGTCTGTAAATGCACCCACCGCACAAGTGGATGAAAATTTGGACGATTTGCCATTCTGATGTTATGGACCTATGCAAAACAGATATACAAAATTTAATCCACCTTCTTGATAGATGTGCCGGACTTATAGACAAGTATTGCCGGAAACCTTGTGAGCTGGATAAAGCAAGGCAATGCAGGAAAATTAGTAAGAAACTTAAAAACAAAGCAAGAAAATGAAAATTATAATCAACAAACCAACAGAATTTGAAGCGGTCTACTTAGAAGTGGATGCAGGTGTACGCTATTGGGATGACGGATACATCAACGGTATGGAGGATACCGATTGTGAAGAAACGGATGGAATCCCCCAGATGCCTTGTGCCGAATATATGGGAGAACAACACATGGTGCTGCGTGGTTATAACTGGCGTTGGCGACCACTGATAGATATTGAAACAGGACAAATAGTCAACTGGTCCCAAGGAACAACTGCCCGTGTTCATTATAAAGTGTGCGATGATTTCCTTTGTGATATTCTTGATGGGAACAAAAACGTTATCACCTCTTATGACGGATATGTACCTAAGATTATGTGTCCGGCAGATGAAGGATATGGCGACTACATCATTATGAATATTGATGAGAATGGATTTATTCAAGGATGGAAAAAAGAATTGATTAAACGACTAATACAAGAAGAGGACTGATTATGGAAAGCAACATATCGCGCGATCATATTGCGCTTGAAGCGATGAAGTGTATGATGATGACAGCAAAACGCAGAAGAACTTTATGGAATAGAGTTGTAACATTGTTTTTTCCGTCCAAAGAAGCTAGTGTTACAAACTACTACTATGAAGGACAGGCTAAATCAGCTTATCAGATAGCTGATGCAATGATTAAGGAACGTAACAAGACAAAGGAGGAATGATTATGATGCACACATGGTTTGAGTGTAAAATTCGTTATGAGAAAGTAATGGAAAACGGGATGAATAAAAAAGTCACAGAATCTTATTTATTTGATTCTTTATCTTTTACAGAAAGCGAAGGAAGATGTATTGAGGAAATGACACCGTTTATCAGCGGTGAATTTACTGTTTCTGACATAAAACGTGCCAACTATTCTGAGATATTTTTCTCAGATGAAGAATCTGCTGACAGGTATTTTAAATGCAAGTTATACTTTATCACATTGGATGAAAAGACTGGTGCGGAAAAGAAAACATCCACAAACATTCTTGTTCAAGCATCCGACTTGAGAGATGCAGCCAAGAAACTGGATGAAGGAATGAAAGGCACAATGGCAGACTACGTGATTGCTTCGGTAGCGGAAACTGCTATTATGGATGTTTATCCTTATGAAGCAAATTCAGATGTTAAACCAGAATTTCCTAATGCTTAAAAATTGACTGATATGGAAGACTATATTTCAGACTGGTTCATTCCGATGGATTTCGGTAATGACCTTCCGGACGAAGAACCTAACGGTGAGGATAATTTTAATTTTGATTAAGTGCATTTGTTTACATGCCTGCTCTGTCTGTGAAGATATAGTGGGCGAAAATGGGGCGTAAGCACTGGCTGTGTTCCTTATTATGGATAAGTGCACAATATACATTGTAAGGGCTTGTTGATTTATGAAGCTTCAATCGGCAAGTTAATCATGATTGCTGGCACTGCCCAATTATGATTAGTGGGTTCGATTCCCCTACGCCCCTCATAAATGTGAGCCACACATAAATGGCATGGGTTAATAAATAATGGTTGTGCCCCGGAGAATACGCTTCGGGTCCTTTAATTGGGATGAAACAAATAAGTAACGAAAATGAAAAACGATAAATTAATATTGGATGCTTGTTGTGGTAGTCGTATGTTTTGGTTTGATAAACAAAATCCTAATGTGTTATTTGTTGACAAACGTTCAGAAACACTTACAGCCAAAGATAGGGATAAGATAAGGACTATAGAGGTAAAACCTGATATTGTCGCAGATTTTACTAATTTACCATTTGAAGATAATTCTTTCTATCAAGTTGTATTTGATCCACCACACCTGAAAACACTTGGAGAAAATTCATGGATGGCAAAGAAATATGGCAAGTTGCCTGATGATTGGAAAAGTATTATTCATGAAGGTTTCAAGGAGTGCATGAGGGTATTAAAACCGAATGGTACACTTATCTTCAAATGGAATGAAAGCGAGATAAAAGCATCAGATGTTTTGTCTGTTATTCCTTTCAAACCTCTATTTGGACATACAACTGGTAGACAAAGTAAGACGATATGGATGTGTTTTATGAAATTATGTGACGAATAAAATATGAAAACAAAAGAAATTATTTTATCAAAACAAACAATGAGTTCGCTTGAAATTGCCGAACTCACAGGTAAACAACACGCTCATGTTATGAGAGATATTCGCAACATGATAGAAAGCTTGAAGAAATCTAACGAATCCACATCTGGATTGGTTGAAGAAGATTACCATCGAGGAGATAGAACTCAATACAAGTATCTATCTGAATCAACACAAAAGAAATTGTTGAATTTTGCTTTTAGCGTTGGAGGTTCACAATATGTAATTACAGAAGATTCTTATCAAGATGCAAAAGGCGAACAAAGAACATTATACAGCCTTAACAAAAAAGCAAGTATATTGTTAGCGAGTGGTTATGATGTTGTACTTAGAGCAAAGATTATTGATAGATGGGAAGCGTTGGAAACAGGGAAAGCAGAACCAATAATCACTTCGGTAAAAACAGAAGTGAAACAGCCAACCATCTCCGACAAAATGAAAGTAGCTACATGGCTTATAAAGACGCTTAATTTAAACGATACATCTAAATTGATGCTGGCAAAGAGTATAGCTGCACCTCTTGGGTTGCCGACCCCTGATTATACTCCATCACATGGAATACTCAAATCTGCTACTGAATTACTCAAAGAAGCGGGTCTGTCTATCAGCGCACAGGCGTTTAATCAAAGAGCGATTCAGAAAGGTATCTTGTGTGATATTAAAAGGAAATCATCAAAAGGTAGAGATAAGCATTTCAAATCTATAACTGAATCCGGGCTTCCATACGGTGAGAACCAAGTCAACCCTAATAATCCCAAAGAAACACAGCCACTTTGGTATAAAGAGAAATTCAACGAATTGTTGATGTTACTTGGTTTTAAACTTGTTGAAGTGTTATGACATACGAAGAGATGAAATCCAAGGCTTGTGTGGCAAGCAGCCGTAGTAAGCCCAAAAATGAAGAGCATAAAATACAATGTTCTTGTGTTAGATATTTCCGTTTAAAATATCCCCATCTCAGAAATATGCTGTTTGCTGTTCCTAATGCGGCAAGACGTTCTGCAAGGAACGGAGCTTATATGAAAGATGAAGGTATGCTTCCCGGAGTCGCAGACCTGATACTTCTTAAGAGCAATCGTTTCTATGGAGCTTTGTGTGTGGAAATGAAAAAGCCGGGAGAATACCAAAGACCGGTCCAAAAAGAATGGCAAAAGGAATGTGAGGCGAATGGTAACAAGTACGTTGTTGTCAAGTCGCTGGATGATTTTATTGATATCGTGGATAACTATTTAAAAGACATATAAATGTAGGTTTGATTTTACGCGAACGCTCTTTGACATTTTGTTTTCAGCTTGTAGAATAATGATGTAAATGTTTTTGGCACTTACGTTTTTTATGTATCATCAAGATACGGAAAGCTGTGAAGCCATGCTGTATCTTCATAAGAGGGGTGTATTTGCACCTCTCTTTTTTTTCTTAAAAAATGGCTCTTAAAGTGTCACTTTTGAAAATTATCCGTATATTTGCAGTGCATTGGGTTGTACTTATTAAATTTAGAATTAATCAGAGGATTAAGATATAGAAAGCTGTGTAGGTCACAACCCCCTGCATGGCTTTCGCCTTTTATCTCCGCATGAAGAAGTGCGGTACGTCCTCAAACGAAAAGACTTTATTATGGACAATATTCAGATTTTCAAGAATGAATCGTTCGGTGAAGTTCGTGTAGCCGGAACAAGTGATAAACCTTTGTTTTGTCTTGCAGATGTTTGCAAAGTTTTGGAGTTAGGAAATCCTAGTCAAGTAAAAACAAGACTTTGTGGTGAGGTCATTACTAATGAGGTCATCCCGGACTCTCTTGGTAGACAACAAGAAATGATTTTTATTAATGAAGACGGTTTATATGATGTAATACTTGATAGTCGTAAGCCGCAGGCTAAAACTTTCCGTAAATGGGTAACTAGTGAAATCCTTCCTTCAATCCGCAAGCATGGCATATATGCTACCGACAATGTTATTGACCAGATATTGAATAATCCAGATTTTGGTATTGAACTTCTCACTAAGCTAAAAGAAGAACGGTCTGCACGTATTGAAGCCGAGAAACAGGTTGCTGTTCTTACCCATGTAAATAAGACCTATACATGTACGGAAGTTGCTAAAGAATTGGGGCTTAAATCGGCAATTGAACTCAATAACCGTTTAAAAGAACTTGGTGTGCAGTACAAGGTTAATCAGACATGGGTTCCATATACCAAATACGCAACCCTTGGCTGGTTTGATATAAAGCAAGAGGTTGCTGACAATGGCCATATTATCTACCATAGAAAGATTACCGGAATTGGCAGGCAAGGTATCATTAATCTTATTAATTCTTAGTTGATATAATAAAGGGGTGCATTCGCATCCCTTATATTCATCTATACATTACGGTACAGCTTATAAATAAGGCTATAACAGACACGATAATAGAAAGTATCCATACGGTCATTTCTAATGCATTTAGACTCAAAATTCTTCTTTTACGTAATTGAAAGGACCATAAATTATGCGGACGGAATATTCAAATCCAGCATTTTGGGCTAATTCTTCGTCATAATTTATAATGTCTATATGAACAGCACCAGTATAATTCCCTTCTAAAAATGATTTCCAACTACCGTTCCATAATGGGGATACACCTCCAACATATAAGTTGAATCCGTTATTATCTGTAAAAGAAGATAAATTGTATTTTTTAGATAAAAGAGCTCTCATTTCGTCTTGTTTGTCAATGGCTCCTTTTTTCGTTTTTGCATTTAGGATAAATATGCAAGCATTAAAATAGCTATTAATACCGTCTGATTGAAAAAGGAAATATACAGAGTTAAAATCTACACCTGCATATTTTATGTTTTTAAAGACTATGTGCTTATTGTCAGAAAGATAGTCTTCTTCCCCATATTTGTTTCTTAATACAGGTAGGGCTTTTTCTCTGGAAATTCCAAAAGGTATTCCGCCAATAGCTGTTATTTGCTCTTTTTTTAAATTGGCTTCCACAATAGAATCAACAACAACCTGTGAAGAATCCATGTTTATATTAAGTGAGTCTTTAGATGTCAAATTGCTATATTCTTGCGCACTTGCAAAGACTGGTACAATAAACATTAATATGATTAGGATCTCTTTCATACTATTTGGTTTTAAGTTCAACATTCACGCTAACTGGGAACTCGTTTCCGCAATGTGGGCATTTGATAGAATGAACGTTTGAGGGTAGCTGCACTTCTTCCGGGGACGCGAATAGCTGCCACATGGGGACGTTGAGGGCAGTGGCGATTTTTTCAAGTGTAGCAGTTGTCAATGATTCAGCCGCAACCATTTGTCTAACAGCAGATAGGCTTACATTCATTTTATCTGCCAATTCTTGTTGTGTGTAATGTTTCGCTTTTAAAAGTTCCTTTATTCTCATAATTATCTTTTTGATTTCAAAAATACAGATTATTTATGAAGAATACAGTATATACTATATTAATTTATGCAAAAGAAATAGTATATTATAGTTGTTTTGTTTGGCAATATACAGTAAATACTGTATCTTTACATCAAATAAAAGAACTAATAACAATTAACTCCTAAATATATGAAACGTTACAATTTATCAGACATAATGAAGAGAGCGCATTACATTTTCAATCATACCTTCAATGCTACATTTAGTTACTGCCTTAAAAAAGCATGGGCGGAAGCAAAGGAAGCAGCAAAGATTAATGAAGAAAACGCCAAGCGTGCAGCCGAATACAAATCAAAATACGGCAACCGTGACTATAGAAACTACCGTTCCTATTACGGTTCACGAATGGGACGCAATGATTGGAAACGTGATTATCGTAACGATATAAGAACAGCGATAAACCGTTCGATTAATTTATAAAAACACAAAACTTTAATATAAAAATATAGAGCAATGGAAACACGTGGAAGTGTCCTGCCCTAAGTAATTACTAGGGCAGGTTTTGTAAGAAATATTTTGCCACATATAAAAAGCGTAAGTGCCGTATGGGGGTTAACCAACGTTCTCATTTATGACGCCCTACCGTCAATTCGGGCGGTAGGTTTAGAGTAATTATCACAGTAAAAACACATCGTTATGAAGATAGAGATAGATTATAATCAGTACATGGCAATGCTGAAGGCATTTACGGAATATGCCCAATGTAAAGCAGAATGTTATCGCTTGCAAGCTGAAAACGAAAATTTAAAGCATGAGGTATCAGAACTGAAATCTTGTGGTTCTCATATAGATGAATACGAGGCAGAGAAAGGCAATATGTTTTTTCTTGACTTCTGTATGAATTGAGCATTAGATAACTGGTTCTAAACGTATACTGTGATTTAAAATAATAACTTAATTAAAAATTATACAATGGAAATAAATTGTAAATACTGCCCTAAAAATGACGGAACGGGCTCGTGTAAGATAGATGATTGTCCTCTACTTCCTATCATACAGGAAATAGAAGAGATGCAGTCTTTTCTTGAAATAACAGCCAGTGATAACCCGAAAGAATTGGTAGATCGTCTGACAGATATAAATGTCTACCTTGCAAGAAGTGGGAAACTTTTGGCGGATGCAAAGGCATATCAAGACCAAGTGACAGCAAACGTGTATTCTCAACACATGGAATTCTTGTCACGAGTTCCGGCAACTGTTGCAATTAAGTTCGTTGCAGCTCAAAGTGTGACTGCTAATCAGTTGGTCGTATGGCTAGATCGCATAAATCGAACTCTTGTTCACGCTGGAGATAACATACGTACTCAAATATCATTTGCAAAGCAGGATTTGGCATTACAAAGGAAGGGATATTAGAAAAAAAGTTAATAACGGGAAAATAAAAGGTATAAAATGATTGTTTTTACGTCACTTTTATTTAGCTTTACACCGTGAAAATAATGAATGCGATTGGTGGAACTCTCGTATGATAAAGATATAATTTAGCTCTGTATGAGTAGTTGTTTCCGAGTTCCACAAATAGAAACAATGAAAATATAGAGCTTATTTTTTTATCATGATTGAATTTAATTTACTTAGGAATAAGCATGGCACGTATACGAACCATTAAGCCCGAATTCTGGGAAGATGAAGATATTGGAAAACTTCCTATTCCATGTAGATTATTTTTTATTGGATGTTGGAACTTTGCAGATGATTACGGAGTGATAAAAGCCAATGCAGCATTACTCAAATCCCAGATATTCCCTTATGATGAAAATTTGCGTGTATCTGAAATAAAAAAGTGGATAGGTGCCTTAGTGGATGCCCGGATGTTAATCCCTATTATTCTTGACGGCGACAAGAAACGCCCTGCAGAAGAAAGTTATTACATTATCCGCACATTCCGTAGCCATCAAGTCCTTGATAAGAGATACGACAAGTCTTACATAAGTAAAGATAAGGAATATGTTAAGATGCTGATTAATAAAGCTTTGGAAAATGACGATGTGAACACTACGTCAACACCACGTCAACACTACGTGAACACTACAAAGGAAAAGGAAAAGGAAGAGGAAGAGGAAAAAAAAGAAATCTCTCTATCGAGAGATAAAGAAAAGTTTCCCCCTTCCGAGGTTGTAGACAAAACATTAAGCGAATGCTATGATGAACTATCAGGTGATAGGAGCTGGATTGAAATCGTAACGATGAATACACGTAATTCTGGCCATAAGGATTTTACGATAGACATGTTCGAAATGTGTTTAAAGCGTTTTTTCGAAAAACTACAGAATGAGGGAGAAGTGAGAAAATCTCCGAAGGATGCAAAATCACATTTTGCAAGATGGTTAAATATTGAACTTAACAAGAAAGCCAATTATGAATCAAAACCAATTATCCATAACATCTACGAGCAGAAGCGAATTGATTCTGAGCGGAGAAAATCTAGACTCATGGCTGAGTTCGCAGAAGCGGATGCAAAATTCCTTGCAGAACAAGAAGCTAAACGAAAAGCAGTTGGCTCTACTTGAGAAATACCCAACACCATCCCGGATGGCGGTTGATTACAATCCTGATTTGCAAGGCAAGCTGGCAAAATCAAATCTTACACTTGCGGATATCGCCTTGAATGACAACATACCTTCGCTTGCAAACATCCGTTCTGTGTATGGTGAAGACAACGCACTTAGGTGGCTGAAAGTACAGTTTGACAGCCTTAACGATTACGCCGAGCAGGGAAAGGGTATAACCGACAAACAACTGGATGAACTTTGTATTCTTGTCCTAGGTGAATACTATTGGATGAATTTGGCTGAAATATGCAACTTCATATCCAGATTCAAATTAGGGAAATATGGGCAATTTTATGGTTCTATTGGTCCGATGAAGATTTCATGCTCTCTTCTGGAGTATGTTAAGGAGCGTAGGATTGACATTGAGCGGCATGAGCGTGAACGATACAGGCTTCAACGTGAAAAAGAGATAGAGGAGCGTGGAAATAACAGAATCTCTTATGCTGAATATCAAGAGTTGAAACGCCGGGCGGAATCTGGAGATGAGGAAGCCAGAAAAATGCTTATGTCACCATGAGTATGGCAAAGAAAGTCAAATCGGAACTCGTATATGTCAAATGCCGGAATTGCAAGAATGCCTCGGACTTCGGGGACAATTCTGCGTATTGTAAGGCTAAAGGACATAGAGTGTGTGCCTGTGACAGATATGGGCAAATTTGCAACAGTTTTCAAAAAAATCATAACGAGAAAGAGAAATCATGAATGTATTATCACTGTTTGATGGCATGGGTTGTGGATGGATTGCCTTGCGTGAGCTTGGCATTAAGGTTGACAGAGGATATTCCAGTGAGGTGGACAAATATGCGATAGCTCAAGTGAAACTGAATTTTCCCGAGGTAATCCATTTGGGAAGCGTTACAGACATTGATGTTTCCAAATTGGAACATATAGATCTGCTGATTGGCGGAAGTCCTTGCCAATCATTTAGTTTTGCCGGGAAACGTATAGGGATGTCAACAAAAGGGAATGAGGAGATATATACGCTTGAAAGATACATGGAGTTGAAGGGAAACGGCTTCCAATTTGAAGGACAGTCATATCTGTTTTGGGAATATATGCGTATTCTGACGGATATCCGTAAATATAATCCTGATGTGTTGTTCCTGCTGGAAAATGTGGAAATGGAGAAAAAATGGGAAAGTGTATTAAGTGAGGCTATCGGGTTACGTGGGGTGCATATTAATTCTGCGTTGGTTAGCGCACAGAACAGGCGTAGGATTTATTGGACGAATATCCGTGTAGGGCATGAAGGTCTGTTCGGATATCCTTATAGCGACATTCCGCAGCCTGCCGACCGAGGTGTTTTGCTGAAAGATATTTTGGAAAAAGAAGTGTGCAGGAAATATTTTTTGATCAGAAAAATGGTGGATTGGCTGAATATTCATAAGGAAAAACGGAATGTGGAAATAAGGTTGTTAGATGGCGATGACAAAAGCTATTGCCTGACGGCTTCGGGGCAGGTCAAAGGAAATTTAAGCACGGATTATATCTGTGCATCCATGCGAGGGCGTGAATCAGCCTGCCTTACTCCAAAAAGAACCGAATATGGTAAACAGATAAGAAAGGAATATGAAGCCGGACTTGTAAAGGAACAGAGAAAGAACATCCAACAGCTTGAACCTAGGGAAGATGGAAAAACCAATTGCCTTACAACCGTACAAAAGGATAATCTAGTGGTTGTTTCGGGAACTATACGTACATTCGGAGAAAAACATTTCCGTGAAATAAAATCAGGTAAGTCATGTACATTGCTGGCAAGGGCTAGAAATGACGGAAGCTCACAACCATGTGTTCTAATTGGTATATCCAATATTACTGATACTCCAATTGCAAATAAATATATAAAGAGAAATTTATGTAATATAGATAGTAAGGCTTTTGCTTCATCATATAAAGGAGCAATGGCAAACGGCATGACGCTAGTTGATAACGGTAATTTACATATTAGACGTCTTACCCCAACCGAGTGTGCACGGCTTCAAACTGTACCCGAATGGTATATATGGAATTGCAGTGACACTCAACAATACAAGATGCTTGGGAATGGGTGGACTGTAGAAGTTATCAAGCATATATTAAGTTTCATCAAAATAAAAGAATCATGAATACCGAAACGCTTATAAAGATACGTGAATGGGAAGCGGAACGCGACAGAAACCTGCGCATACACTGTCCTCTTGTAGCCGCCAAATTCCAAAGATGGATTGACAGGGCGAAGAAAGAGGACGGGAACAAGAATACAAACAACAAGAAAGGGGGCAATCCATGAGAAATAAGCTGACCGTAAACGACCTCCCCGCGGATGTGGTGGAACGGATGAAAAAGATGATCAATGAGGACAGGCAGATGCTTAAGTTGAGGGAAAGGCGCGCTTCCTTTCTCAGGTCACGCCGCTATATGGAGGCAATGAAACTCAAACAGATGATGGACGGTATAGAAAAACGTGTCATAAACCAATACCTTTCCGAATATGAGGGGATGTCGGAATCCATGGATAATTTCATGCGTGAAATGTCGGAAGAGGACAGGGAAGAGATAAACGTCCTTACCAACAGTATCATCATGCTGTGCGATATGGTTGAGACCTTTACGATGGACTGTAACGAGATTTTAAAAAAGTATCATCCTGATTACCGTATAGAGATGTTTGACAAGATTTCCGAATGCGGGAAAGCCGCCAAAGCTCAAGTGGACTTCATGTCAAGAAGCACGGATATGGTTTACCAGTGTGCCTTTGCCAAGGATGCGGACAAAATAACAGAGATGGTTAGGAACAAGGTCAAGTCTTTCATCAGAAGGCTGAAACGGAAGAAAAAGGCGGAATATGAGAACTGCTGACGGTTATCCTGTGGTATGTTACGGTGTAAAAGGTAAATACAATATACATCGCATCTGCCGCCGTTGTGCCATATATCGTAAATACGATTCGATTCCCGAAAAGCCATGCTACAGGCTTCATGGAATACATCTGTTGGGCAAAAGGGAATGCCCGATCTTTGAACAAAAAATTATCGAAATATCAAAATAACGAAAAATAAACAATATCATGGAACAGAAAATAAAGGCTTATAAAGCATTTGATAAAGATTTATCTTGTAGAGGGTTTAAGTATGAGGTAGGTAAGGAGTATGAAGAAACAGGCGACATAAAGGCATGTAAGAAAGGTTTTCATGCATGTCCTTACCCTCTGGATGTTTTTGGTTACTATGCGCCGGCCGGGGCAAGGTTTTGTGAGGTTGAGCAGAGCGGTAAAATAGACGATTCAGAAAGTGACAAGGTTTGCTCTTCAAAAATTAGAATAGGTGCTGAGCTTGATATAAGGGGGCTTGTGAAAGCAGCTGTATCTTATGTCAAGGAACGGTGTACTAACGAGTGTAATGCGGATCCGGGAAAACCTGCCACGGCTGGTGATAGTGGTGCTGCCACGGCTGGTTATAGAGGTGCTGCCACGGCTGGTAATAGAGGTGCTGCCACGGCTGGTGATTATGGTGCTGCCACGGCTGGTAATTATGGTGCTGCCACGGCTGGTGATTATGGTGCTGCCACGGCTGGTAATTATGGTGCTGCCACGGCTGGTAATTATGGTGCTGCCACGGCTGGTAATAGAGGTGCTGCTACGGCTGGTAATTATGGTGCTGCCACGGCTGGTAATTGTGGTGCTGCCACGGCTGGTAATTGTGGTGCTGCCACGGCTGGTAATAGAGGTGCTGCCACGGCTGGTGATTATGGTGCTGCCACGGCTGGTAATTATGGTGCTGCCACGGCTGGTAATTGTGGTGCTGCCACGGCTGGTAATAGAGGTGCTGCCACGGCTGGTGATTATGGTGCTGCCACGGCAAGAGGAAAGGCTTCAACAGGATCTAATGGTTTGTCAGTAGCAAGAGGAAAAAATGTTCAGGTAAAAGGCGGAATAGGTGCAATTTTGGTCATAGCTGAGGAAAAGGAAGATACGTATGATATTGTTGATTGGAAGGCTGTAGTAGTTGATGGTGAGGTTGTCAAGGCTGATACATGGTATAGACTGGAAAACGGTGATTTAGTGGAAGTTGATTAATAGTTTGCTGATAATACAATTAGAATTGGAAAGGAGTTAACATGCCAATAAGCAAAACATATAATATGGACTGTATGGAATACATGAAAAGTATTTCAGATAAGTTTTTTGATTTAGCGATAGTTGATCCTCCATATGGGCTCGATAAAAAAAGCACACACGGAAGAGGGAAATTAAAAAATCGATGCTTAAACAGTGGAAATATTCAACGGTGGGATACACGTCCTTCAAAAGAATATTTTGAGGAATTGTTTCGTGTAAGTAAAAATCAGATAATATGGGGTGGGAATTACTTCAATTTACCACCAACACGTTGTATAATATGTTGGGATAAAATGCAACCTTGGCCTAATTTCTCTCAAATTGAAATTGCGTGGACTTCTTTCAATTCACCTGCTAAAATTTTTAAGTATGATAATAGGACGGATGATAAGATTCATCCCACGCAAAAACCAATATCTCTCTATGCTTGGATTTTGAAAAATTATGCAAAATCAGGAAATAAGATTTTTGACTCTCACTTAGGAAGTGGGAGCAATCGCATAGCCGCATACAAATTGGGTTTCGATTTTTATGCAACCGAAATAGATAAAGATTATTTTGAAGCACAGGAGAATCGGTTTCGACGTGAGTGTTATGGAGAAATAAAAACAGAGAAAGGAACTTTAATACAAACAAGCCTATTTGGCGTATAACAAGGAAGAAAGGAATCAAATGATAATAGCATGGTTTTCTTGCGGTGTAACCTCCGCAGTAGCTTGTAAGATAGCGTTGAGTCTGTACAAAAATGTACAGCTTTACTACATAGATACTGGCTCCGGACATCCCGATAACATCCGGTTCCTTGCTGATTGTGAAGATTGGTACGGTCAGCCAATCCACACTATCCGAAGCGACAAATACACATGTGTTGCTGATGTCCTACGGAAAGGTTTTATCAATGGTGCGCATGGTGCTGCTTGTACTCTTGAGCTGAAAAAGAAAGTCCGTTACAAGTTGGAAAAGGAACTTGGTTCTTGGGACGGTCAAGTTTGGGGCTTTGATTACGACCCTAAAGAGATAAACCGAGCCATCCGATTAAAACAGCAGTACCCAAACACAAAGCCACTGTTTCCGCTAATTGAAAAGCAGATTACGAAGCCGGATGCGATGGGAATGCTTTGGAAAGCTGGTATTGAAATTCCGGCCATGTACAAGATGGGCTACAATAACAACAACTGCATCGGTTGCGTGAAAGGGGGAATGGGATACTGGAACAAGATACGGAAGGACTTCCCGGAAGTATTTGCTCAAATGGCGCAGATTGAGCGTGATGTTGGAGCTACCTGCCTAAAGGATAAAGACGGTCGTATCTTCCTTGATGAACTACCAACGTGGCGGGGAGACCCAGTAGAAGAGATTATACCGGATTGCTCTCTTATATGCCAAATAGAATTTCAAGAATTACTTGACCGGCAGGTAGAACGAGTATTGAAAGGAGAAATTAGTATTAATGATGTAGCCTGAAAAGCTCAAAACCATATTAGAAATGAATACAACTTTTGAAAAATCGGCTAATAGTACCGATGAATGGTACACACCGAAAGAAATTATAGACGCATTAGAACAGTAATGAATAAAACTCAAAAGGAATTGTTAGCAAGGCTTATGACTGTTACAAATAGTCTTGGAGGTACGCTTGACGGAACTGCAACTTGTGAGCAAAAGTATATTGATAGACAACGTGCTCACATGCTCTCATACAAGGTCATATATGGTTTATTTGGCGATAATCCTAATAATCCCTATCGTGAAGATGATATAAATAATGCCTATAAAGCTATTGAGGAAATGGAGAAACTGGAACAAAAGGTATATCCTGACCGGAGTGGCTTTTTGAAGGATGAAGAAAAACAATAACCCTCAAATCGGAATAGATATGAACGAATTGGAACAAGATAAAAGATATGTTTTTGGAGATATGATTATAGTAGCCACTACTGATTTTGACTTTAATCCTATCCTAAAAATTAGCACAGATGCCGGAAATGTGATTGTAATGCCATCATCCGATAATAAGATAATTGTAAAATCAACTGTAGATAAATAACTCTCAAGACCAGATTAGAAGGAGGTAATTATGGGATCATTTATAGCCCAACAGCCAAACGGCTTATATTGTAGGTTTAGTACAATTGTTGATACAGTCACGCACTACAATATGACAAAAGATGATTACATAGAAGTATGCAAAGACCGATTAGGAAAGAAACGTGGAGAAGAAGAGGCTAATGATATTTTAAAAAACTATCTGCACCCTTTTAACGATGTTCTTGAACAATTCATTCCTAATAATGATTCGGTTGAAGAGTTTAATATCCGCTTGAAAGAGATGGGATATATGGATGAGTTTAAGTTTAATGGATAATCCTCAAAACGTAAAAGAAAGGAATATTTATGATAGAAATAGATTTGAATGATACCGTTAGTGTAGAGCTTACAGAATGGGGAGCCGCATATCTTAATGCAACGAATATATTTAAGGAAATAACCACTACACAGAAATGCCATTATAAGACTGACTATAAAGCAGGTGATGTTTACAAAAGCCAGCTTTGGGAGTTGATATTGGAGTTCAAAGATGGGATTAGATTTGATAAAGAGAAGGCTTTTAATAAATTGAAAAAAGTAATTGATCAATAAGGAACAAAACAAGAAAAAATTGAACAGCAATGAGTGAAACAATACAATTATCCCCTGGTCTTGTAGCTGCCTATAAGGAACTATTGACCAACCCAAAGAAGAATGGATTTGATTTTCGTCCGATAACCGAATGTTTCAGAGAAATCGAAACGGTAACTCCAAAGCATGAATTATTTAATGCGTACATTGAATATCTGCAAAAACCATTACCCAAAGTAATATTTTACATTATCATGGATGAACTTTATGGTAACTTGACAGGACGGGCTATGGATGCGGAAGGTAAATCGGGGTATTTAGGGTACAAACTTGAATTTATAAAAAGTAAAAAATGAGTAAATCAGAAGAATATATTGAAATCAAGAGTTTTGTGGTAGTCAATCCCAACTTCCCGGTTATCACAAAAGAAAGTGCTCTTAAAGCCGTTGCAATGGCAGAGGAAGAAATGAAACGGAAAGCCATCGAAGTTCTTTCCTCTGTTTTGGATAACTGGGTACATGGCGGTGATGCTGATTGCATCATTGCGGAGTTTGAAGAAAAATTAAACAATAAATAGTATGATATTAAAAGATATAGTAAGCCTATTGGCTAACCGGATAAACCAACCTCGTGTAATAGAGGGTTATTTACGAAAAGTGTATACAAAAGGTTATGAGGCTGGAACCAAGCAATCCCCTTGGATAAGCGTAAAGGAACGGTTGCCGGAACCAAACAAGCTTGTCCTTTGCAGAATGGTATCAAATGGAGCGATTGTTAGTGGCTATATCGTTGTTTCATCCGGGAGATCGCCATACGTTGCGACAGACGGAGGATTTGAATTTGAGGATTGGAACGACTACGAGTGTGACATGTGGATGCCTATCCCCTCTTTCGATGAGATACTCGAAGCAAACAGGGATGTACTAGAACGGATTAAACAGAAAGGAGACTGAATTATGTTTAGGACAAAAAAGATGAAAAATTAAGATTGGACTTAGTGAAACAAGCTGGGTTCACATTAGACGAAGTACCATTGGTTTATGCTTTCATAAAGGGGGCTGATGAAGCACTGTCGGAGTTGCAAGAATTCCGACAGTGGAAAATGTACAAAGAAAAGCAAAAGGTTGGATACAATCTTTAGGCTTTCTCTACAAGCAATGAGATAACAAATACTGGATAAGGCTGTCCGTCTTTTCCGATTTGATGGTTGAATGTAGTAGAAACAATCTGTTTCACAGTCCACCCATTTTCGTTTAATTGCTTGGTTACATCATCTAAATTCATTCCATAGGAATCAATGACGTTGAAACGTCGAGAGAAAGTTAGAACTCTTTGTTGCATAATCATAAATGTTTAAAATTAGACAAAAACAAAAGTAGAAATTAAAAGGGGTATATCCAATATTCATAATGATTAAGTTTAAAATTAGACACTTTACTTCTTCTCATAGGATATACCCCTTGTTTAAATTTGGTTAGTTATGGAAGTAAATAACGGAATAATAATTGACGGAGTACTGTATGAACCATCAGAAGGGTTTTGTGATGGATGTTCCCTATTTTGGGAATGTTCCAATCTTTTAGATGATAACTATTGTGCCTTCCTAGATTTGGAGATAGGTCAGTGTTTTGCCAGTCGTGGCAAAGTAACAGATATTAAAACAGAGGAGGAAAAGGGATGAAACAAGTATTATCAATTGAACAAATGAGGTGTCTACAAGAAATAGGCGTAGACACAAGCAATGCAAGTATGACATGGATGTTGTATCCTTATGAAGAAGACAAACAACCCAAATTAAGTTTACGTAAATGGAATACTTTCAAGGAACCATTTAGGATACAACATTGTATCCCTGCATTTACTTTGCTTGACGTTTTAGAATTGTTACCGAAAGAAATAAAAACAGGTACAGATAATTATTGGCTTACAATGTCCCATGATAGCGAAAAATGGTATATATGCTACTCGGAGTTTGACTACTATAAAGAATTTAGGTCTCATTCATTAATTGATGCGGCATACGATATGTTGTGTTGGTGTATCGAAAACGGATATGTTAAAGTTAGGAAGGAGAAATAACTATGAGATTTACAACACCGTGTTTTATAAGAAATAATACCGAAGCACTTAGAAAGAAGCTGGAAGAGTTGGGGTATTTCAACGACTCTCCTGAATGGACAAATAATTGTAGTATAATATGGGCTTATCAATATCCAATGAAAGGATTTGATACTCCTGTTTATGTGATTGCGGATTCTTTTGACATCCCTTTTGACAAACATAGTGCTTTATGTGGTAAATTTGTTGATTGCGGAACGAATGAGGAACTTTTCCTGGCTATCGCTGCATTAAGGGATGATACGGACAAGTACCAATGGTTTACCGATGGGGATTTATGGTTTAAATGTGGTGATGAAGTATGTAATGAAAATATTGAGTATTATCTCAATAAATATGGTAGAAAAATCCACAAGGCTTCCGTAAACGAATTAATCGAACATTTTAAAACAAAGGAGGAACAATGAAAGCAAGAATAAAAAGAAAAATTCAAAAAAGACCATTCCTATACAATGTAGGACAAGTTTTTAATGCCTGTGATTGGCTTACTAGTATTCAACGTGGAAATATAGTTTGGCATCGGTATCATTCATTCGGTACTATTACTAAACGTTATGTTTAAAGGAGGTGAATAATGAATATCGTACAGACACAAACACTTTCCATTAAAGGAAATGGAGGTGGTGAAGCGTATATTGACTTTTGTGATGGACAATTGTGTGTTTCTGTTGTTATAGAAGGGAAACAGGAGGATTTTCTCTTTGAACCTGTTACTCTAGGGATGTTTGCCCATGCTTACAAACTACATTGTGAAGAATGTGAAAAGAAGAAAGGGGAATAGTTATGACCGAAGAACTTGTAACATTAGAAACAGCGAAGCTGCTAAGAGAGAAAGGATTTAATGAGTATTGTAAAGATATTATTAAAGAAGACAATAATCGGATAATGCAATCTGTGTTCCGAACGAATAAGAATTTGCCAAAAATGTGTTATAGTCGTCCCGCTCAGTCCATTGCACAAAAGTGGCTACGTGAAACTAAGAATATTCATATATGTATATACAACTGTGCCTGTGGTTATGGATACGAAATATCTAAAGCTGACAATGGAACTCATATAGCTAGTTCTGCTTATAAAGGAACAAATGACGGAGAAAAATGGGATACTTACGAAGAAGTACTTGAAACCGGATTACAGGAAGCATTAAAACTGATATGATTATGGAAATAGCAGAATCAATATTTAAATTCATCCTTGCCTCATTAAATGTTTGTGCTCTGGCATTTACTTTAATTTTGGTAAGCAAGTGGCATATACGCATGGAGAATAAGCTGGATGAGATAGAAAGATATGTCCGTCATGTGTCAGATCGTAACGATATTGTTTATATTAACCAGCTCTCAGAACTACAAAGACTGTTGATAAGGGAGGAACGATATGAGGAAGCTGACAAGATAGGGAAAATAATTAAGGATGAAGAAATTAAATTAGGAATAAGGAAATGAAGGAAGAGCTTATAAAAGAGAAAATGCTTACAGAGTTTCGAGAATGGTTCTGTGACGGTTACTGTCAATTTTACGAAATTGATGATTACTGTAGATGTTGCCCTATCAAAGACGAAAGCTGTTGGCTAAAAGGGTTTAAAAAGCCTTCAGGGGAAAAAGGAGAACGTAATGGATGTAAGGATTATAAAAGAAATAGACAATGAACAATATTAATTTGAACGAACTACGGAATCGTGCTTATAAAACTGCTTGTGAGCATGGTTTCCACGATAAAGAACTGAGTAACGAACACTGCCTTTGCCTTATCATTTCCGAGCTTATGGAAGCTGTGGAAGCGGACCGAAAAGGGAAACGTGCCGACAGAGAATCTTTCAAGTCTTCTTATGAGGATGAAGAACCGCACGATGATGTCAATTTCAAATATAGCTTTGAAAAATATATCAAAGGAACAGTGGAGGAAGAATTAGCTGATGTTGTGATACGCTGTCTTGACCTTGCTGGGCTGCGCGACTGGGATTTGCAAGACACGTTGGATAATGTGGATGAACTCAATAACGTTTCAGACTTTTTCCAAGAACACACATTTGTAGAGATAGCTTTTGAGATTTGCACCGGAACAATTATATCCGAATCTCTAAGGTCGGTTAAAGGAGTGATTCTTGATGTATGGCAATACTGTCTTTGGAAAGGAATAGATATTGAGTGGTTCATTGAGCAGAAGATGAGATACAATGAATTAAGACCTATGTTGAACGGAAAAAGATATTGATTATGCCGTTGTTAAAAAGCCCAAAGCTTGCAGGACAATGGGCTTAATTCTTTCTCAAGGAAATGAATAAGATTTTGCGAATGACAGTTCGCTGGATTGGAGGTGTTAGTTTCCAAATCAAATGCGATGCAAATATAGTTTGTATTGTAATAACAATGAAAACAATTAACTATTTTAATAACAATGTTAATAATTAGAACAATTATGAAACGTGAAATAAAATTCAGAGGAAAAGAATTTGAAACAAGACAGTGGATAGAAGGTTCTTTGACAACATATCCAAAACACTACCCAAATATTATACTCGTTGAAGATGCTGAACCTATTCCACGAGAGACGACTTATGTAGTTCTTCCCGAAACAGTCTGTCAGTTCAGCGAAATAACCGATAAGAACGGTAATAGCATCTTCGAACATGATCTAATACTGATCCATGACAGTGAAAGTTCCTACCAATTTACAGTTGAAGTACTATTTCATAAAGGAATGTTCTGCTACAAGAACAAAGCATGTGGCTTTACCCCATTGTGGTATGTCAGCGATAGATGCGAAGTGATAGGAAACGTTTTTGATAACCCGGAATTATTGAAAGGAAGTAAGTAATGAAGAATAAAATAATATCCGGCGTTATAGCTGCACTGTCTTTACCCGTATATTTTTCTCTACTTTGGGCTATTGATCAGTTCCTGTTAGTTAGAGTTGTCTTAGTATTTGTAATGATAGCATGTATGATTGTATTGGTGTACAAGCTATCCAAACTTATTCTTGACGAACATTTTAAAAAGCATAATAAGCGATGAAAACAATATTATTTACAATTATATTCATAATAGCTATTTTATGGGTTGGAGATCTCACAATTACATTTAAACCGTTTCCCATCTCGATGCCAGGTTGGCATAAACCTGTAGGTATCCTTCTATTTTGGCTGTCAATGGCGGTATATACTATAGGGGAACGTACTAAAGGCTATAAACAGGGTTTCGATGATGGAGTAAAGAAATGTATTGAAATACTTGAAAAGAAATGAACAAGTTAGAACACATCGCCACAATTGATTTCTGTTACTGGCGTTTGGGAATGCTCTGTGAACAACTTTCTAAGCCCAAGTCAAACATCGAAAGACTGGTTGACAACGCTTGCGGTTATAACGAAGTGGAAGAGATAAGAAAGGAAGGTATAATACTTTTAGAGCAGATTATCGAAAGCAAGAAGGCTATCAGTGCTGATTACTCAGGGGATAGCAAGTTTTTGGATAAATTAAAAAAGTGGAATGGATAAACTGTACAAAGTAACCATTTCCGATGCATTATCTGTATTATGTTTGCTGTTTTACTCTAAATGTTAAATCTTTGGTTATGAGTATTTTACGACTAAAATAATTGTGTAAATATTTGGCTAACTCGTTGAAAATGAGTATCTTTACAATACTAAAAGAAACCAATATTACTAACAATTAAAATACAAGAGCAATGAAAGCAACAATCGAATTAACAAAGAAGACAGCTTTAGAAGAAATTATTAATAGCAATAATATTGATACAATAAAGTCTTTGATAGAACGCAAAGAGATGTCGTTAAAAGAAGCAGAAGAAAATGCGGCATTCTACGAAAGTATCTGTAATGAAGACTTTGCAAGTAATGAAAGGCAGAGAGCCAATAGACTTATTCGAGATATAGAAAGATTAAAGTTAGCAATTTAATACATAAGAGCAATGAACACGTACCACAAATTTGCGCCAAACGTATTTTTGGCAAAGTGCGAAGAAATGCACGAAAAAGGAGAAGTTATTGAGGTTACAACCAAGTACGGCAAAGAAAATGAAAGCATCGTTTTTAATCTGATTTTTGAGAAAGATGGTTTCTATTATTACTCTATCGTTCGGGCTGACGGTTTCAATGTTCAGGAATGGGCGAAGCAAAGAGCGGAACGCAGACGTGAATGGGCTGTATCCGCAGAACGCAAGAGTACTGAATTTTATAACAAGTCAAATAAGGATGCTGATTTCCTTTCTCTCGGTGAGCCTATCAAAGTAGGACATCATAGCGAAAAGCGGCACCGAAAAGCGATTGATGATGCCTGGAATAATATGGGCAAAAGTGTTGAGTTCAGCGACAAAGCTGCCGAACATGAAAGAGTAGCCAAGTATTGGGAAAAACGTGCTGAAACGATCAATCTTTCAATGCCTGAAAGTATCGACTTCTACGAGCATAAGCTGGAACAAGCTAAAGAATACCATGAAGGTGTAAAGTCCGGCAAATACCCACGTAGTCACTCCTACACCCTCACTTATGCAAAAAAAGAAGTGAATGAGTTGCAAAAAAAATATGATCTGGCTAAAAAGTTGTGGGGAGATGGAAACTAAAAATATACTAGTACTAGCTGGGATTAAATTCAGAGCAGATGAAATAGGACAAGAACTAGCAAAAGGCAACAAGTTTATTGTCAAATGGAAAACAATCTGGAAAGTATGTTATTCACAAGCTCAAAGACAATATTACGCTATAAAAGTGCACACATCAGAAGACAGTTATGTTTCTAAGGGACGCTTTTATTTTGTAAATGCTAGTAGGGCAAATGAAATGATTGGATCGCAAAAATTCATAGATTAATGGAAACGAAAACCAACAAAGCGATTTCACTACTCCAGTGCGGTGATTTTAAAGCCGCACTGACTATTTTCTCCACTTTCCGCATGGGGTTTACCAAAGAAGAGCAAAGAACCTTGAAAATAGCAAGCGAAAGCCTTTCCGGTAATTCCTCGTTCTATCGCCAACTTGGAATTGACACCGACAAAGAGATTGAGAAAAGTAAGTCTATTATTACATCTAAGTACTTGAAAATGAAATAGTTAAACAAAGTTTAAGCTATGTATATTTTTGATTTAACTTATTGGTAATCAATATATTATTTGTATCTTTACATATCAAAAATAACAACTTAAATAATAAGAGCAATGAATAGGGTACAACAAATGACAGAAGAACTTAACCGGGTATTGCATTCAACTACATACCAGTTTGAGATTGACACGGAAGATTATGTTTTCGGATTCAAAAACACAATAAAGAAGCGTACAAAAAGTTTGGCTAAAGCTTTGAAGCTGGAACAAAAGGTGACGAGGGACTGCGGACGTTTCTTGTCCGATACGGTTAGAATCGTATCTGTAAGAATATACAAGAACGGTGAGTTGAGAAAAGAACTTCATGCAGAAGAGATAACAGCAGCGTATAACGGATAAAATATAGAGCAATGAAAACAACTGTAAAAGTGTATTTAAAAGACGAACAAGGTAATAAAGACTGGTTTGTTACTCCTATTAATCTATCAGAGCAAGAAGCTCACAAGTATTACCTTGGTAATACCTTCAACATGGGGCGTGAAACAGATCACATGATGAAATGTTACAAGGTTGAGACAATAAAATCATCAAATTAAATAAATTTATGACTAAAAGTGACGTTTTTTACGTCATATTTTATATCTTTACACCATAAAAATAAAAAAAAGAGCAATGAAAATTTACACAAGTTATTTCGGAAATAGCCGAAAATTAAAAGAAGCTGGAATTAAAATTATTTGCGTAGCCATTGGTAAGCCTAGATTTATGGTTAACGTTCCTCAAATGTTGAATGTTTGTCCTACCCGCTATATGGTAAGTGGACCTTGTTCTCATGATGAGTATCTTAAGCTTTACGACAGGATTCTTGCGAGTCAAGATGCTAATAAGGTAATCGAACAAATCGAATCATTAAGTGAAGGCAAAGATGTTGCTCTCTGCTGTTACGAAAAACCGGGTGATTTCTGCCATCGTCATATTTTGGCAAAATGGCTTACCGAAAAGACTGGCATTGAGATAACAGAGTTCGGGGTAGTTGAGAAGAAAGAACCAGAGTATGAACAAGCAAGTTTGTTTTGAATATGAGAAGCATTAAGTTTAGAGGTAAACGGATAGATAACGGGATGTGGGTTGATGGTGATTTGGTGACAACATTAACGCCAAAAGGAAGTATGGTAACGTGCCCAGCTATCCATACTACGAATGGTACTATTGGAACATTTTTCGTTCATCCCGAAACCGTTGGGCAGTTCACTGGATTGTTTGATAAGAACGGGGAAAAAATATATGAGGGTGACATTGTAAAGAAAACTACTAAAAGCGGTTATCCTGATGAATATATAGCTGAAATCGTTTTTCGTGATGGATCCTTTGGTCTTAAAAATAATAGTCGTTATGGACTTCCTGTTTGCATTCTTGTTAAGGAAAGTAATTGGGTTGATGGCAACGCAAGTGGAAAGTCCACCTATGAATATGAAATCATTGGCAATGTTTATGAAAACCGGAATTTATCAGCCAACCGTCAATAGCGTTTGATGGGATGCTGTCAAATTTGCCAAGCAAGCGGTGGTTTGACAGCATAGGCATTTGCGGAAATAGCTCATCGGTAGAGCGTTGGCATTCCAGCCAAAGAGTGGGGTTCGATTCCCTGTTTCCGCTCAACCCTTATAGTAGCGATAAGCAAAAGCAAGAACATGAAAACTTGTGCAGTTTACGGGGTGATGGAAATTGCCATCTGACACGACTGAAAGAAGCCGAAAAAATTGCATGAGTGTTCTTGCAAGTAACTTGAAGAATGATTGAATTTGTGTTTAAGTCTGCCGGGAATATGCCCGGCAGGTACTTAACGCAAAATGTATATAAAGTTATATACAACCTAAATATATGTTTACAGGAACGACACCACCGGAAGTTAAACTGCTCCTTCAGGATTTGATGAAAGGAGTAAAAGGAAAAGATGTTTTTATCGGATGTTCAGGAAACTACACCACCGATAAAATCATGTCAGCTATGGGATACACAGTACATTCTAATGATGTAAGTCTATATTCCAAACTAATTTCTGATCTATTACTTGATACAAATACTGATATTGAAGTTGTGAATCCTGAATTACGTATGGTTTTTGACACATGGGATGACACTAAATACAAAAAACTTATTCAAGTAATGTTTGCAATGAGAGTATCAAACTTTCACCAAAGGAAAAACGATTACCAAGAAGAAATGTTTAACGCTTTTATTGAACAATCAAAAGTTTATTATCATAATACTATATCTAAGATTGAAAAAGGCGCACTTAATTTTAATATTAAAAGTTTTTACTACGGGGACTTTTTGGACTTCCTAAAAATGAAAAGAGGCAAAGGCGTGGGTATCAGCTTTCCCCCTACTTACAAAGGCGGGTACGAGAAAATGTTTGGTTACGTGGAGGAGAGTTTTAAATATGAACATTCCTCTTATAACATATTCGACCCCAAAGAAGGTGGTGTAATATTTAAGGAATTGTTGGATAGCGATGAAAATATCATTTATTCAGATAAGCACTTTGATATATTGGAAAATTACTTGGTCGGAAAAATAAGGCTTGGCACAAATAAAAATCCTCTGTTTGCCTATTCAAGTCTCCGGACAAATAACCATTATTACATTGAGCGTGACAAATACGTCAAGCCTTCACGTATCCACATACTTCCGGTAGACTATCAATTTACGATCGAAACAGTAATTACGGTTCGCCCATGTACCGTTAATGACGTGAATTATTATAAGGCATTCTACATGGCAAACAAGGTCAATTACACAACAGGCGGAGATTTTGGCCTTGTGTTCATGGCCGACGGTATGGCTTTCGGTTTTACATCATTTATCAAGCAATTGTCCACATTGTCGCAGATATTTATGCAAAGCGATTTCGTTGTTAATTCTGAGACCCAACGTTTGAGTAAATTACTTATCATGTTGGTGAAATCCCACGATGTCCGGAGGTTGATTGCACGGAAGATGTATAATTATTATGATGGTGTGAAGACTACCGTCTATACTACCAGTCCGGTATCGATGAAATACAGGGGTGTGTTCAACCTTGAACGTAGGGATGAAGGCAAATTGATGTATTCATCCGATTTTACAGAGAACTCGTTAAATGAACTATATGCGTTATGGATAAGAAAGTACAAGAAATAAAGGATGTGCATTTCATTCAAGAGAAACTGGATGAAGTGAACAAATTGATTGCTCCATATCAACTGGCATACGTCAGTCCGACCGAAGATTGCGTTCCATTGGAGAAAAACGCCCATTATATGGAAAAGCAGACGCTTGACAGGCTGACAGCGAATGTGGCGGAAGACGGTTTCCTCTCCCAACTGCCGTTTGCTATGAAACGGCATGATGGGAAATACCTTATTTTGTCAGGAAACCATCGGCTGAAAGCAAGTATCAAGGCGAAACTTGAATATATCCTAATCCTCTATATTGAAGAGGTAGATAAGGACAAGCAGATTGCTTATACATTATCCCATAACGCTTTGGTCGGCAAGGATGACATGCAAATGCTCAAAGAAATATATTCGGAAATGCGCAGCATAGAATCACGGGAGTATTCTGGATTGAACGGTATCAAGTTTATGGATACGGATAAAATACCAACCGTATCCATTAATGATGGAGATATTGAACTTACCGAAATGAAATTCCTATTTACAGAAAGCAGGAGCAATAATATTAAAGATGTGCTTGCAGAACTGGAAAAGCAGGAATTATCAGAAGACTGCTCAATTGTCATTGGTTCTTATGAAGCTTTTATCAAAGTGGCTACCGAAGTGAAGAAGAAATATAATATAAAGAGCAATACAGTTGCATTTGCACGGATGATTGATATTTGCGATACATACCTGAAAGGTTTGGGAGAAAAGGAGGAATAGTATGCCGGGAAGAGGTAGACCGAGAGAAAAGTTGTCATTGTATGATAAGTATATCAAAGGCAAAGAAGAAATAATAAAATCCGATTGTCGAAATGGTGCTGATAATAAAGGGGTTTGCAAGCGATTAGGAATTGGCCTTACCACCTACAAAAGAATCCTTTTCCAACACCCAGAAGTGCGTGAATTGCTAAAGGAAAGTCGGCATGAAGCAGACCTGAAAGTAGAAAGCGCATTATATAAACGGGCTATCGGTTATGATTATGAAGAAACGGTTACAGAAGTAAGGGTTGCTGAAGACGGGTCAGCACAAACTACTGTCGTTAAGAAAACTAAGAAACATATTGTAGGGGATACTACCGCTCAAATATTTTGGCTGAAGAACAGAAAACCGGATATTTGGAAAGATAAGCAAGATGTCAATGTGGACAATGACGAATGGGTAGATGCTTTGAAATCTCTTACAGGTTCATACAGTAATGAAAACAAGCGAGGAGAAGAAAAAAATAATAAATGAAGCAATACACTATTGGTCTAAAGATTGGAACAAGTTTGCACGTGATGTGCTTTGCGCAAGGCTTGACAAAGAACAACAAGCCATCATTGAATCTGTGCAGTATAATCCTATGACCGCAGTGGCATCAGGCACGGCAAGAGGGAAAGATTTTGTTGCCGCCTGTGCTGCATTATGTTTTATGTATCTTACTCCTCGTTTTGACGGAAATGGAGTTTTGTCTGAAAATACAAAGGTCGCATTAACCGCTCCATCCGGAAGGCAGGTAAAAAACATTATGACACCAGAAGTTAGAAGGCTTGTACGTTCAGCAAGGGCAAAGTTTCCGTTTTGTTGTCCGGGAAGATTGGTATCAGATGATATAAGAACAAATTATGAGGAGTGGTTTTTAACGGGGTTCAAAGCGGATGATAATGCCACAGAAGTTTGGTCTGGTTTTCATGCAGCAAATACCATGTTCGTTGTAACGGAAGCGTCCGGCATATCCGAGACTATTTATAATGCGATTGAAGGTAACTTGCAGGGAAATTCTCGGATGCTCATAGTATTCAATCCTAATATCACTACCGGTTATGCGGCTCGTTCTATGAAGTCTGAACGTTTTGCAAAATTCAGACTTAGCTCTCTAAATGCAGAAAATGTAGTAAAGAAGCAAATTGTAATACCCGGTCAAGTGGATTATGAATGGGTTAAGGACAAAGTGATAAATTGGTGCTCACCTATCCAGCAAGCGGACTTCAACGAAGGTGAAGGCGATTTCAATTGGGAAGGTAAGCTATACCGACCTAACGATTTGTTTCGCGTCAAGGTACTTGGTATGTTCCCGAAAGTTTCTGAAGATGTTCTCATCCCTTATGAATGGATAGAAATAGCAAACAGGAATTGGCAGGAGTTACAGGAAAACGGTTTTATCCCAGCCAAATCTTGCAAGTTAGGTGTTGACGTTGCCGGTATGGGACGTGATAACAGCGTGCTTTGTCCGCGATACGGGAACTATGTTCCACAATTTGATGTTCATCAATCTGCCGGGCGTGCGGATCACATGCACGTAGTAGGTATGACGATTCCCTACCTGAAGAAGAAAGGAGCAAAAGCGTTTATTGATACTATCGGTGAAGGAGCTGGAGTATATTCCAGACTACTAGAAGAAGAGTATAAGAATGCTTTTTCTTGCAAATATTCGGAAGGGGCAGATGGCTTACACGATATTACTGGCGAATATGAATTTGCAAATATGAGAGCATACCTATATTGGGCTTTACGTGACTGGCTTAATCCTAAAAATGGGTTTGGTGCCGCTCTTCCACCCTGCGATCAGTTAATGGAGGAGGCTACCGAAACCAAGTGGAAGTTCCTTAGTAATGGAAAGATTATCATTGAACCTAAAGAAGATATCAAAAAACGTATTAAACGCTCTCCTGACTATATGGATGCATTAGCGAATACGTTTTATCCTAGAGATTATAGCTTTATTAGTGATGAAGAGTTGCTTAAAGACTTTTTGTAGTTGTGTTTTTTTAGTACCTTTGTAACCGAAAACACTCCTTGTTTGTGTTTTCATTGCTCTTATGTGCGCTGGCTTGTGAAAGTCGGCGCATTTCTATTGTACGGTGAGCTGTTTTCTTATTGTGCGCCTACCTTAGATGCGTGCAGAGAAAAACGGGATAAATGGTTGCAAAGTCATTGATACAAGTTATGGTAAGTGATTTGGAAGAGAGAGTATTGCATACCCTCTCTTTGTTTCTGGTATTATTTTCCAACAAGTAATAGTAACAGCCAAAAAACGCCTAATACTATGGCAATAAATTCGTATGGATCTTCCCTTAAATAATTAAGAAAAAATTTAATTTCTTGTATTATTTTTTGCATGTATATTATTTTACAAAGCCATTTCGTGTTCAAGTTCTTTAGATATGGCTCTATTGATAAACTCATTAATTGTTGTTCCAGTGCTGGAAGCGAAAGTGGCTACACGGGAATGTAAGTCTGGTGACATACGTAGATTTAACTTCCCACTATAAGGCTTTTCCGGCTGTATATTCCTTTCTTTACAGTTTTCAAGATAAAAGTCTATAGATTCCTCAAAGTCCTTACGGACCTCATCAACAGACCTACCTTCATAAAGGATTGACGCTTTTCTCATCCCTTGCACTTTGCCAAACAGACAATTGTCTTCCGGACTGTATTCTACAGAACCGGAATATCCTTTGTATTTTAAAAGTCCCATACTACTTTGTTTTAGATTGTTTATATTTCTCAATCAAATTGTTTTTCTTTATATGCTCAATTATTCCTTTTATCACGTATGATTTCAAAATGCTTCCGGGATGTGGCTTATGTAGAATGAAAGGAGCTTCTTCGTCTGGTCCTATAAATTCAACACGGGAACCTGATGTAGCACCTTTGTTACTTTCCTTATATCCAAAAATCCCGAATAAGCGTTTTGCTTCATCATAGGTAAAATCCTTTGGGCATGACAAAATACGTTCTATTAGTTTTTCCTTTGTACCCATAATCGTTTGTTTATGCAAAGGTACTAAAAATAGTACCAAATACAAACAGATAATATAAAATATTGTATTTAAGGTAAGTTTTTCTGTTGAATGTGACATTTTTACAGCCACTTTTATTATATTTGCATCATAGCATTTGATGCTAACGTGCTCCTTCACGTTACCGGGTAGTACGTATTGTGCTATCCGGTTCCTTTTTGGAGCAGTATCATGTGTAACTAATCACCGTATGAAGGAGTACGGAACTACATTATGAACACAATTAAAATTTTTGAGAATGAGCAATTCGGAAAGGTAAGAATTGCGATGGGTGAAAATAACGAACCTTTCTTTTGCTTGGCAGATGTATGCCAGATTTTGGATTTGATTCCCAGTAAGGTAGCGCAAAGATTAGATAAGGATGTACTTTCAAAGTATCCCCTTGAAACAGCCGGTGGAATCCAACAGGCAAATTTTGTTGATGAGGATGGTTTGTATGATACAATATTGGATAGTCGTAAGCCTGAAGCTAAAAAGTTCCGCAAATGGGTAACAAGCGAAGTGTTGCCATGTATCCGTAAGACAGGTGGCTACATCGCTACCAAAATGGACGACACTCCAGAAGAAATCATGGCACGTGCGCTTATTGTGGCACAAGAAACACTGAAACGAAAAGAACAGCGTCTTATAGAGGCTGAGCAGAAGATCCAAAAAGATGCTCCTAAAGTCCTTTTTGCCGATGCTGTATGTACCTCTCAACGTTCGTGCCTTATTGCTGAATTGGCAAAAATTCTCCAACAGAACGGAGTGAATATCGGTCAGAACCGTTTGTTCGGTTGGATGCGAGAGAACGGTTATCTTTGCCAAAAAGGTGATTATTATAATCAGCCAACGCAGAAATCTATGAAATTGGGACTTTTTGAGTTGAAGAAAACATCAATTACCAAGCCGGATGGTTCGGTATTGGTAACAACCACTACCAAAGTAACCGGCAAAGGACAAATATATTTCGTGAATAAATTCCTATCTAAATAATCAATATAAAAAAAGGTGTCAAGTGACACTTTACTATATTTATGGACGAAATAACAGCTATATTAGACATTACGCGCCCGGTTGATAATATCATCAACGACTTAAAAGGAAAGTCAGTCTATGTCCCCTCATGGGATAATCTTATTAAAGACTATGAACCAACATTGCATTCGATAGTAAATGATAACATTGGTCGAAAAGATAAGGTAAAATCTGATGGTACGGTAGAAAAAGCTTCCCGTATTTATATCGGTCTTGAAAAACTCCTTACAAAACGGATGACAGAGTTTATGTTTTCCATTCCAGTAAAACGTGTCTATCATAATATTGAGAACAATGAAACTCGCCAACAAATAGCGAAAGCAATTGAGAATATATACAAGTATGCTCGTATAGACAGTGAGAATATTAAACGTGGCAACGCCTATTTTGCGTCATGCGAGGTATTTACCATTTGGTATACGGTTGAAAATCCCAATTCTCTATATGGTTTTCAAAGTAAATTTAAGCTGAAATGCAAGACCTATTCCCCGATGGAGGGCGTCGGGCTGTATCCGTTGTTTGACGAGTTGGGAGATATGGTTGCTATGTCTTTTGAATACAAGAAGAAAGTCAAGGACGAAGAAATTGCTTTTTTTGAAACATATACTTCTAAGATCCATTACAAGTGGAAGCAGCAAGGATCTGGGTGGGAACAAATCAAAGCGGAACCAATAGCTATATTGAAGATCCCCGGTGTTTATGTTCATCGCCCAGTTCCTATTTATCATGGTTTGTCTTATTTGCGTAATGAGATAGAATATACCCTTTCTCGTAATAGTGATGTTATCGCCTACAACAGTGCTCCTATCCTTAAAATTGCAGGGGCTACACAAGGAAAAGAAGATAAGGGGGAAAGCCGTAGGATATTCCGTGTTGAAAATGGAGGTGATGTGTCTTATGTTTCATGGTCTCAGGCTATCGAAGCACTAAAGTACCATGTAAGTACCCTGATTAGTCTATTCTGGTCACAATCACAAATTCCGGATATATCATTCGAGAACATGAAAGCATTAGGAAATATCGGGTTTGATGCTAGACAGACCTTGCTGACTGATGCCCATCTGAAAGTAGGTGATGAAAGTGGTGATTGGATAGAATCGTTTGAGCGTGAATGCAGTGTAATCAAGGCTTTCTTGAAAAGCATGAATACTTCATGGGTTAAAGAGATTGACAATGTAGAAGTTGAGCATGTCATTACTCCGTTTATCCAAATGGACGAGGATGCAATGACTGATAGACTTATAAAACAGAATGGTGGCAAGCCAATCAAGAGCCAGTTGCAAACTATTAGAGAAGCTGGTTCTAATAATGCGGAGGCAACTTTGGATCAGATACATAAAGAAGATGCGATGGATTTACAAGCAAAACAATCAAGAATGAACGGTTTATTTGAAAGTGCGGAATAACATGAAAGTACCAATAGATAATATGACCTTTGCCGAAAGCGAATACCTTAGAGGAAATAAAGTATGGAAAGCCCAGACACTTTATAATTTCGCGAAAGCAAAGGAATACCCTGTACGTGATATGCCATTGTGGAATATAGACCTGACTGTTGAACCGTTTGAGTGCAGCCAGCTTCATAGTTTTATCTTTCAATGCAAACGTGTTCGTGATTGTTCTTTAGACTACCCTATTATACTGGATGAAGTAGGACAAATAGCAGATGGATACCATAGATTATGCAAAGCTATTTTAGAAGGTAGAAAAACGATTAAGGCTATCAGGCTGCTGGAAATGCCGGCACCTGATAGAATTGAGGAGGGATAAATATGAAAAGACATTCAAAGATAATTACGGTAGAATATGTAGTATAAGATTGTCCTATCTGTGGCAAAATTATAGTGAAGCATTATTTATATCCGATGGTTGATAAAAGAAAGAACAAATTTGTATATGGCAAAAAAAGTAATAACACAATCTAAGTATCATTGTCGGGATTGCGTGCATAGCTATGACCGGCACGAGAAGAACTTGAAAGGTGAGTTCTTCATGTGCCGTTGTCCGTTTTTCACTTCCAGCCGCTTTCTTAACCGTGACGTATGTGACAAGTTCAATAAGAAATGAGCCAATCTTAAAAACAGAACAATCTTTTTTGTCTTACCACCGTGATTTTTCTGCCTACTCTAATAAATAGATTAAAAACAAACCAATATGTCAAAACCTAAGATTCCGAATCAAAAGAAGAAATATCAAGAGCTTAACACAAGGCTGAATAAATATGTAGCTTTAGTGGAGCATATATATGATGTTCTGAATTTGGAAGCTGCTAAAGCTGTATTACGCACTGATTATTCATCTAATAGTGAAAATCCTTTTAAATGGTCTGATTACCCACAGACTAAAAAACAGATAGAGGATATACAGGCTCAATTTGTTAATTATATTCATACGATTATCTATCGAGGTATTAGTGAAGAATGGAAAAATAGTAATGAAGTGCAAGACTTGATGGCAAATAAAGTTCTAAAGGCTTATAATGCCCAAGTTGATGGGGAAAAATACAAAGTCTTATATCAAGTAAACTCTGATGCTTTGAAAGCGTTCCAAAACCGCAAGGATAAAGGCTTTAATGTCTCTGCCAAACTTTGGCAACAATCCACCATTTATAAACAAGAACTTGAAGCAGCTATATCTTGCGCTATTCAGAAAGGAACAAGTGCTATTACTTTGAGTAAACAAATCTCTAAATATCTGCTTGATTTTCCATCACTGCAAAAAGATTATAAAGACAAGTATGGTAGTGCAGAACATTTAAAGGATTGCGAATACCGTTCTATCCGACTGGCTCGATCTGAAATTAACATGGCTTACCGGACTGCTGAAAATGAGCGTTGGAAACAAATGGATTTCGTTGTGGGGTACGAAATAAAGCTAAGCTCTTCACATCATCACCGTATGCCACATGGGGATATATGCGATAGGTTAGCAGGTAAATATCCTAAAGATTTCGTTTGGACTGGCTGGCATCCGAATGATTTATGCTATAAAATACCTATCCTTAAAACAGAAGAAGAGTTTTGGGAATGGGATGGTAGAAGTGAATCTACGACTGAAAGTGTGAATGAAGTCAAGGATGTACCGAATGCATTTAAACAGTGGATTGGCACAAATTCCCAACGCATAGCAGATGCAAAGAGAAATGGAACTTTGCCATATTTTTTAAAGGATAACCCGTCATATCTTAAATAATAACTGCTTATATACAGATACATTCAGTTTCATAACACGGAGTACAAGATTATTTTCGTACTATGTGTCTTATTATAATAGTTTAACAATTAAAGTGAAGTAAAAAGAATCACTTTTCGTATATTTGCATAAAGCATGTGAAGTTACATGCAACCGAACTTGTCGTGAATACATTCATTGCTCTTAATGTATGATTAAGAAGGTTGACGGTCTGCTTGCATGTAATGTTTTGCAGGCCGTTTTTATTAATTAAAACATTGTACAATGGATAGAAAACAACAGGTTTTGTTGAAATTGAAACCGAAAGTGAAGGCGTTCGGGTTCAATAAAAAAGAGGTGATGGGTATCGCTGCTAGAATTGCCGATAACCTAACCTCCACAGATGATGCCTCCGATGAGGACGTAAACGCAGAAATTGAAGCAGCTATTGATGCGGTTCTCCCCTACCTGCAAGTCAGCCAGTCTTTTGCAAATCGAGTAATCGAAGAAAACCGCAAAAAGAATGGCGATGACGAAACCGATGACGGCGATGATACATCATCGAACACTTCAAACAATCGTCAGACGGGTTCAAACAAAAATGATCCTCAGCAGAATAAAAGTAATGATGATGCTCCAGCATGGGCAAAGGGATTGCTTGACAAGGTTGATACACTTACCAATGAAATTTCGGTATTGAAAGGTGAAAAAGTCACTACATCAAGAAAATCCAAGCTCAACGAGTTGCTCAAAGATTCGGGTTCTTTCGGCAGTCGCATCCTGAAAAGTTTCGACCGCATGAAATTTGAAACCGAAGAGGAGTTTGACGAGTTTTATTCGGAAGTTGAGGAAGACCTGAAGAATTACAACCAAGAATGTGCAGATGCAGGTTTGTCTACATTGGCTAATCCGCCTGCCGCAAGTGGTAAAAGTTCGGGAAAACAAGATGAAGTGATTAGTGACGCTGAAATCAAAGCGTTGGCTGACACATTCTAAACATTAACAAAAAACTAAGTATTAAAAATGGGTGCAACAGCAAATTTAGCAAGTGAATTGCAGGTGATTACTTCTGGTCTTGATTCGGTTGTAATCAGACGATACGGTGCTGGTATCATTGGTGGTCGCACGCTTGATGTCAGTGGTTATCCATATGATGTAATTAAGGCTGGTCATGTTATTATCGCATCAGATGATGACGAAACACTATTCAAGCCTATGCCGCTAAAAGCATCGAATTATGATCAATATGATACATTGCCCGGTAGCCATCATTATGTAGGTGTATTGGTAAGAAGCGTTACAAAGGATGCTCCTTTAGCAGCAATCATGTACGATGGTGAAGTGAATGATAAAGCAAGTCCGTATTCAGTGGATAATATCAAAACTGCAATGAAGACGGAGTTGCCTGGATTAGTATTCATGCACGATTAAAAGAGGAGGTAAAAAATGGTACAATCACAATTTGTGGAGTACATCAGAAAAATCTTTCCGAGACTCCAGAATGTAGTAGATACAGTGAACGGCAAGCGGAACGGTGACAACAAACGCACCTATTTGCATAAATCTATGTTGAGAAAGGTTTATTCGGCAGACCAGAAATGGTCTAACGCTGCGGTAAACACTACTTATGTAGCAGCCGACATGGTGTCGATGAACTCGCCACTTCCGATTAAAAGCCGCGATGCCATTGCTCACGCCAATGGTTCTCTGCCGAAAATCGGTATGAAAAAAATCATGTTTGAATCGGATATCAATACCGTTAACATAATGAAAGCGCAAGGTGCGGAATGGACGAACATCGCGAATAAGCTGACTTCCGACCCGATTGCTTGCTCTGTCGGTATTGACGAACAGAATGAAGCGAACTTCCTGACCGGATTGTCTAATGGTATTGTAGCTGTGGAGGATGAAAACAATACCGGTACGGCTTTGCGTATCAATTTCGGCTATCTGCCTGAAAACTGTTTTGGTGTTGAGACGCAAAATGAGCTTACGCTTGATGACATTAAGCGTGTATTGGCTTATGCTGACAATAACGGCGACACAATCATCACTATCTGCATTGCATTGTCCACCTACAACAAGTTGCGTCAGACGCAAGGGGCAAAAGAACTGGTAGCCAATTATCGCGGTCAGACTTTTGACAGTAATACAAAGCTCCCTGTTCCGACAGCATCTTTGTTTGACGAAGCATTTGCGGATGATAACAACGGGGTTGCTTTCCTGAAAATTGACCGTTCAATCATCTCAGAGAAGAACGGCAAAAGGAAACCGTACAAGCCGTGGAACCAGAACAAGTTGATTTTCCTTACCACAGAAGAAGTCGGTGCTTTGGTGTGGGGAACGCTTGCGGAAAAGACAAATCCGGTAGAGGGTGTTGTTTATTCAACCGTTGATGAGTACAAACTCATCAGCCGTTACAGAACAACGGAGCCGTTTACCGAAACTACGAGTGGGCAGGCTCTTGTGCTCTCTGTTATTGAGAACGTGGATCAAATCTACTCTCTTGATATTTCGGAAGCTCAGGCGGTAGATACCTCAGCTGAAACTTCTGACAGTACGGATGTGAAAATCACTATTTGGGGAAATACTTACAAGAAGCCGGAGTTTGTCAAGGAATTCAATAAAATAACAGGCAAAAATCTAGCTTCAACTATTGCAGATGACAAGCTGATTGCCGCCGTGAACAGGCTGAATGACTTTGACGAAGCGAAATTGAAATCCGCAGTTGAATCTCATAAATCAGAATAAGCCATGAAGACAATACAGCAAGCTCTCGTAGACGAAATACACTATCCGATTTCTATCGGTTTTGTAGAGAATGTGATGATTAAACGTAATCTCAATGGTGATGATGAGTTTGGTTATGATATAGATCATTCTAACGAATACCAGGGAGCTTTAGCTGATTGTCTTTGGTCTTTGGTCCAGGCTATCAATTTCTCTGAAGCAGACAAGTCCTTCGGGGCTTTATCTGATAAAGATAAAGAACGGATACTTTTACGTGTTAACTCCATTTACAAGACTATTGGTGAACCTTTAGTAGAACTGGAGGCAAAACCAACGGTGTATGTAGGTGACTGTTTGTTGTAGTATGGCTGTTTTGAGTAGAAATCCACATCGTTTGCAATACCTTGTATCTGCTTCAGGATACGAGGATGAAAACGGAGATTACCATTCGGGTGAAGAACATTGGGAAGGTGAAATTCCCTGTGATGCTGTTCCTGCCGGTGAATCGGATGAAAGGGAATTTGAAGATGGCATAATACGTAAATACTCTTATGAGGTTTGTAATATACCAGCAAACTGCCGTGCTTTTACAATAGGAGATAGAGTCAAGATAAGTCTGCTCGGAGGAATAGAAAGAGAATTTGAAGTGAAAGGTTTTCATCGTTACCAGCTTCAGTGCAAAATTTGGGTTTAGGATATGGGTATAAGAATGGCTACCAAACTTGATGAAATTCATAATACACTTATGAGGGAGGCACAACGGGTTGAAAGGCTAACAATACGCGCTTTGTCGTATCTTGGAGAACAATGTGTTATCAGGGTACGTGATAGAGGTGGTGATAAAAGTTGGTATGATCAGTCTGGTAATTTGCGTAGCTCAGTTGGCTATGTAATAGCCCATAATGGCAGTATTATCCAATACTCAGACTTTAATCAGGTGAAGCAGGGTTCACAAGGTGTAAAAGTCGGCAAAGACTTAGCAGAAGAACTGGCTAGAAGATATTCCAATGACTATGCTCTTGTTATTGTTGCCGGAATGAATTATGCTGAATATGTGGAAGCGATGGATAACAAGGATGTGCTTGCGTCAACGGAGCTATGGGCAATAGACCAAGTACCCAAGATGCTTGAAAAATTAAAGATACAGATTGCTAAATGATGAAATCGGACATTGAAATATCAAAATTTGTATATCACAAGATTAAAGGATCAATCCTTGAAAGAAGTGTAACCGGGAAATTGAGTGATAGGGGTAGACCAGATAAATCGGACAAGGAGGATATTGTCATATCTGTACTTGCCAATGAGGGATGCGGTCAGATCCAGCGAGCTTATGTGAATGTCAATGTTTATGTTAGGGACCAATGGAATTCTAGAACAAAAGCATGGGAAAAGCATACACTCCGTATAGGGGAATTGTGTGACTTGTGTAAGTTTCTCTTTTATATACGTAAAGAAGAGTTTCATACAGTTCCTAAAGAATGTAGTCAAAAAGTCATGTCTACCGGTGTTTCTTTTGAGGATGGACACACGGAACATTTCATCAACAACAAGCTGTATATTGAGATAAATAACGAATAAGTATTAACTATATTAAGCAATATAGAACTATGGCAGTAATCGGATGGGGTAAGCCCCGTATTTTTATTAAAGACCTTGATGCAGTATCACCTGCATGGGAAGAATTGCCTACTCCGGTAGAGGATTCCACACAGTTGACAACGACAAAAGGTGACAAGAAAGAAGCAAAGATTGAAGGAGGAGAGAACGAGGATGTAAAGTATGGAAAAAACACCTATGCTCTTACTTTCAATATTCGTGCTGCAAAAGGGCGTAAGCGTCCTATAAGTGATAGTGATGGAGTGGTAGCACATAATTATGCTGTTGCTTTACAGCCTGAAGATCCTGATGTTCAGGGATTCTGTATGGAAAAAACTACCGTTTCTGTTGAGGATTCATTTACAGCGGCAGATGGTGGTATTTGGGCGTATACCTTTGATGCTTTGAAGCCGGGTTCGGACAAAAAACAGATTCAATGGGGTAAGATTATAACAACGCCTACTTCTGGTAAGCCGACTAAGGTTGAATGTGACCCAGAAGATGAATCTGGAGATGGAGATAAATTTGAAGTTGCTCCTAATCCTAGTGTAGGTGGATAGTTTTTCAGGATGATAGCCTGCCGTGGGGGCTTTATACCCACGTGTATTGCGGAAATGGTGTAATGGATGCACGTATGTCTACCAGGCATTAGGTTACAGTTCGAATCTGTGTTTCCGTTCGATTTTGAAAATTTGGTTTGTTATTCATATGTCTTTTCATGCCGGTTGTCTGTGAAGATATCCGGCATTAATTAAAAAAACAAGAACCGTTATGTTAGAAGATGGGAAACTTATAGACATGGACATTGCGGATACTATAATTGAACGTCCACATGGTTTTAAAGTAAATCAACGTCAGTTTTATCTATATCCGGTTACTCTTGGAAAAACATACCTAATATCAAGGCTTGTGGAGTGTCTTGGCATAAATCTGGAAATTATCAAGGCTAATCCGTATATGGAAGCGTTGAGAATATGTCAGGAAAAAAAAGAAAGCGTGTGCCGTATTTTGTCCTATCATACCATCAATAAGAAAGAAGAATTGTTTGATTATGATTTTGTACAAGAAAGATGTAATTTCTTTATAGAAGAAATAGATAATGACAGTATGGCACAACTATTGGTTATGGTATTGTCAGAAGGAGACATATCAGCATATATAAAACACCTTGGAATAGATAAGGAAAAAGAATGGCAAGCAAAAGCCATGAGAGCCAAGAAGGATAATAATTCTCTTACATTTGGCGGCAAAAGCATATATGGCACATTGATAGATACAGCTTGTCAACGGTACGGATGGACTTTTGAATATGTTGTTTGGGGTATTAGCTATGCCAATTTACAATTGCTCCTTGCCGATTCCGTAACGTCCATATATTTGTCTGACGAGGAACGTAAGCGAGTTAACATACCTCAAGACCGTGATATCATCAATGCCGATGACCCTGCAAATATGGCAAAAATCAAAGCCATGAAATGGGATTAAATACGACAAATAGAACAGTGCGATAAATAAAAGGCAAAAAAATCACGAGGGTTATACAAAAACTCTCGCGATTTATCGGTGAAATAGGATAATCAGAAAATGACTATTCTACTATTACTACGGTATTGTTTGCTACTGATGCATCAAACTCATAACCGATTTTCATCTCAGCCTTGGAACCACAAGGCAGAGGGATACAGGTGCAGCAGAATATTACAACAGATAAAGGAGTCCTGTTTTTTCCTGTTATATATACTTCAGATGATGAGAAGTTCACATTATCACCAGATGGCAAAGTTAAATAGCGCATCCTGATTCCTAATCTTCCCTTGGTTCCAAACCATGCAGATCTTTTCGCCTCATACACTACCCCCTTGGCTATAGTTCCGGCCGGTATGGCTACAACCTTGTCTATGATAACATCTCTGGAAACTTTAAAATCAATATTCTGCCCCTCATGTGCTTTGGAGGCTCTGACATTACTTATGGATTCCAAAGGAACAATTGTACCAGCTTTAATGATAACTTCTTTTTTTTCTTGAGCAAAAGCTGTTATTGAATAAAGAAATACGGTCAGTAAAAATAAAACTTTCTTCTTCATAATGTAAATACTAATGTTAATTTTAATGTTCACAACTTTTTATTGCCATTTTAAGTGCTTCTTCAAGTCTGTCTGCATATTTAAATATATCATCCATGTTGTCAATCTGAATCCATTCACAACTCTTATATTGGTCTACCGGTATTCCTATTTGCTTTTTTCTTGCTCCGATAGAAACACGGCATATCCAGAACCATTGGCTGTTATCGATATTTACAACGAAGTAACTTTTATAGTCTTTATAGGTTATGCGTGACACATCCACGCTTTTTCTTAAAATGCTTCTTACGATGTTGTAGGCATCTAATTCCTCTTGTGTTGTTACGACACCGGATTCTTTATCCATGTATACAACTCCGTCCGGGAGTTTCTTTTCTGTATCTTCTGTGGAAGTATTTATGGATGTATTGTCTATCGTTTGGAGTGAGTCAGATGTTTGCTCGCTGTTTTTTATAGCTGTATTTAGTCTATCTGAAATAATATCATTAATAACAGATGTGATGGATTTCTTTACGAGTGGTGTAAACATATCTATCACCTTCGATGTGATTTGACCTGAAGTATAGGCTTGACGTGCGAAGAATCGAACAAATTCTGCTGTAGGTGATGCAAATTCGTTATTCAATATTGATTTTATTTCTGTCGTGTATTTCAATTCGTTTGCCGTACTTAGAACATCCTCTTCATTGTAATATGACTTATGGAATTTCTTTAGTTGCTCTATATCCGCATCTGATAAGTCAAGCATGTTCACGATAAGAAAAGGTTTCTCATCCATAATATTGATTTTCTCCAAGTCGGTGTAAAATCTATATTCTATCCCATTGGTAAGCACGCCAAAACGGGCTTTTGACGCTACAAAATATTTTTGTAGTTGGGTGTCATGCAGGTTTAGGTCTTGCTTGCAGTGTTTGCATTCTATAAGAAGTATAGGATTTTCATCCTTCATTATGGCATAATCGATTTTTTCTCCTTTTTTCTTTATTAAGTCACAATCCATTTCAGGCACGACCTCAAAAGGGTTAAAAACATCGTATCCTAAGGCTGCAATCATTGGCATTATAAATGCGTTTTTTGTAGCTTCTTCTGTAGCTATCTTGTCTTTTTGTTTTTTTATATTATCAGATAGCCGTACAACTTGATCCTTAAAATCCATTGCTCTGCTTTTTACATTGTAATATTTTACAAATATATATTTATATAATAATATAAACAAAATTAAAGATGGGAAAATAAACCGTTGAATATATTTTGTGTGTTTTGTGACTCTAACTATGTCATTTATTGTTATATTTGCAATGCCGTGTGATGTTGCACGGAACTATTTCTATCGAAAAGACCTATGGCTGGAATACATTTTGACATTACAGGTGATAATTCTAATTTCTTACGTAGACTTCGTGAAGTAGAGAATGGTGTAAAAAACACGTCCAAGCAAATAGAGCAAAGCGGTTTAGGTATTGAAGAACTGTTTAACCGTATGACTAGAGCTGCCGCAGCATTCGGAGCTGGTTTTACTGCAAAAGAATTAATTTCAAATATTGCACAAGTCCGAGGAGAATTCCAACAATTGGAAGTTGCATTTAAGACAATGCTTGGCAGTGAGGATAAGGCTAATGCCCTCATGCAGCAATTGGTAAAAACGGCTGCTACCACTCCTTTTGACCTTCAAGGCGTAGCAAATGGAGCTAAACAACTTCTTGCTTATGGAGAAAATGTTGAAAACGTAAATGACGACTTGATACGTCTTGGAAACATAGCCGCCGGCCTTTCTCAGCCACTTGGTGATATTGTGTATTTGTATGGTACTACCATGACGCAAGGACGGTTATATACCGCAGATTTAAATCAGTTTACAGGTCGTGGTATTCCTATGATTCGCGAATTGGCAAAAGTATTCGGAGTAGCAGAAGGAGAAGTAAAAAGTTTAGTTGAAGCAGGGAAAGTGGGATTCCCGGAAGTCCAGAAAGTCATCCAAAACCTTACAAATGAGGGAGGAATGTTCTACAACCTTATGCAAGAACAGTCCAAGACAATCACTGGGCAAATTTCTAATATAGAGGATGCTGTTTCCACCATGTTCAATGAGATAGGGAAAGCCAATGAAGGAATTATAAACGAAGCTCTGTCCGGTGTTTCTTATTTGGTTGAGAATTATGAGAAAGTGGGAAAAGTTCTTGTTGGTCTTGTAGCAACTTATGGCGTATATAAAGTGGCTGTGATGACAGTCACGGCTTTGCAAGCTTTACAAGCTTCAGGTATTGCCGCTCTAACTATTGCCGAACGTGCCCACTACGGATGGCTGGTTTTGCAAACAACGGCACAAAAAGCTTTGAACGCTGTTATGTTTACTAATCCGTATGTGTTATTGGCAACTGCTGTTGTAGGGCTTGGAGCTGCAATGTGGTCGTTATCCGATAATACAACGTCAGCAGAACGTGCTTTAGATTCATATAACAAGAAAATAGAAAAACTCAACACGGACGAGGAAGATCGGAAACGTACTTTGGAAGGTCTTGTTAGCACCATTAATAGCGAGGTGGAAGCCGATGTTACTAAACTCAAAGCTTTAAAAGATATTGAGGAACTATACCCAGCACTCTTTAGGAAATATGTTGATGAGAAAGGTCATATACAGGATTTGATTGGTTTTTGGAAGGCATATAATGAAGAAGTTGTAAAATCCAGAACACAGTCAAAACAGGCTATAGTCGAGTCCTTGGAACAACAGATAAAAAGTGCGGAATGGGCTTATAATTTAGCTAAGAAGGAGAACAACCGTTCCGAAATGAAGGTTCAGGCACAGCGTATCGAAGACCTGAAGAATGAATTGGCAAACGCAAGAAAGGATGTCTTGTCGGAAATCAATGTCCAATTGGAAGTTGAGAACAGACAGGAAACAAAAGAAACTACATATCAGGAAGATTTGGCAAATGCTAAAGCCGAATGGGAAAAAGCGAAAAAAGGGTATGAGTCATTAATCAAAGATCAGACGGCTACATCGAAACAGGTGAAAGAAGCCAAAGATAAGATGGAGGCATCCGAAAAGGCATACAAGGATCTGGGCGGAGTAACTGGGAGCGAATTAACCAGACAGGAAAATCTAGCAAAAAAGCAAAAGGAAAACCAAGAAAAGCTGGATGGGCAACTTCTTTCACTTCGCCGTCAGAATCAGCAAGATGAAATCAACCTGATGAAAGAAGGCACGGAAAAGAAGTTGGAACAGATTGACTTTGATTATCAAAAACAGCTTGATGCGATAAGAAAACAGGAGGAAGAATGGAGCAAAGCCGGTAATGGCAAGTTGACCGACAAGCAGGTACGGGAAATCTCGGAAGCTTATGCCAATGCCGAAAGCATGAGGGATAAAGATATTACTAATGTAACCAAGGAGCAACTTAAAGCCGAACAACAGGCTTTGAACGATTACTTGAAAGAATATGGCACGTTTCAGCAACAGAAATTGGCTATCGCCCAAGAGTATTCGGAAAAAATAAGGAAAGCGCAGGAAGAAAGCGGTGCTAATAGTGCACAAGTAAAGTTGCTGGAGAAACAACGTGATGTTGCCATACAGAACAAGGAAACGGAAGCCATAAAAGCCAATATAGATTGGGTTACTGTGTTCGGTGAGTTTGGTTCCATGTTTTCCGACATGGTAAAGCCTGCCTTGGACGAAGCAAAAAAATATGTACGGACTGACAAGTTCAAGAACTCCGATCAGGCAAGCCAGAAATCATTGATTGACGCCATCAGCCAGATGGAAAAGTCTTTGGGTGGTACAAGTGGAGTCAACTTCAAGAAACTTGGAGAGGATGTAAAAGCCTATCATACAGCCGAACAAAACCGTATCAATGCCATAGAGATTGAAACAGCCGCTTTGGAAAAACTAAAGAAATCACAGGATGATTACGCCAAAGCACAGAAGAGTGGAACAGAAGAAGAAAAGCAGGTTACAGCGAATGCCCTTGATATAGCACGACAGAATGCTGACATTGCATCCGCCAATGTAAAGACACAGACGGATATCGCCAATCAGGCCCAGCGTAATGTGACTGATACCGCCACCAGACTGAAAGCAAGCATGGAAAATTTGTTGGGAGGCTTGCAGCAGATTTCATCCGGAGGGTTGTATAACGCATATAGTGGAATTATCAAAACCGTGAACGGATTCAAGGACGTCATAGGTAAGACATCGGAATCGCTTCAAGAAGTTCCCATTGTCGGATGGATTTTGTCTATTATTGACGTACTCAAAGACGGATTGAGTGATCTTGTCGGTGGTCTGCTTGATGCTGTTCTAAATGCGGTCAGTGGGATTATCAGTGATGTTTTGTCTGGAGACTTGTTTGTTACAATTGGGAATTCATTGAAAAATGGAATAGGTAATATCCTTAATGCGATTTCTTTCGGTGGTTTTAATTCTTTGTTTGGTATTGGCGGTAATAAAAAAGAGGTCGAGGAAGCTATCAACAGATTGACAGACCGTAACGAAACGTTACAAACTGCCATTGAAGACTTGACTGACGAAATGAAGGCAAGCAAGGGAACGCAGTCTGTTGCCGCATACCGGGATGCTTATAAGTATCAAAAAGAAACTATTGATAATTATAAGCGTATAGCGCAGGAACAAGCACGTTATTCTGGTTCTCATCATAGTTGGAATTATTATTGGGGCGGTTTTTCTCAGGAACAGATAGACCGTCTGAGTGGAAAGATTGGTCGTGATTGGAATGGTGATATCTGGAATCTTACCCCAGAAGAAATGAAAATGCTCCGTGAGACAGTAGATATGTGGGAAACCATTCAGAATACCGGCAAAGGTGGATACGGTGATCGTCTGACTGATAAGTTGAATGACTATATTGATCAAGCTGGTACGTTGGAAGAACTGACGAATGAACTTTACGAGGGTCTGACTGGAATGTCATTTGATTCTATGTATGATAGTTTTGTAGACAATCTTATGGATATGAAATACGATGCGAAGGCAGCATCGGAAGATATATCAGAATACTTTATGCGTGCCATGCTTTCCAATAAGATTGGTGAGTTATACAGTGAAAAGTTGGAGGAATGGTGGGAAAAGTTTGGTGCCAGCATGGAGGATAACGAGCTGACCGAAGAGGAAAGGAAAGCCTTGCAAGATGAATATATGAAGTATGTGGATGAAGCCATGAAACTGCGTGATGAGCTTGCTGCCGCAACCGGATATGACAAGATTTCACAGGAAGCAGCTTCCCAGTCTGCAAGCAGCAAAGGTTTCCAAACCATGTCTCAAGATACCGGAGAGGAATTGAATGGACGTTTTACTGCCTTGCAGGTTTCAAATGAGGAAATAAAGAGCCAGATGATAAATGTTGTTGTCGGCATAGGATCTTTGGTTTCTATTTCAACGGAGGGCAATGCTACGTTGGGTAACATCTTGAATCAGCATGTGATTACTAACGGTTATTTGGAAGATATCGTAAAATACACAAAGCCTATCCTTGAATTAGGATCGAAATTAGATAAGATAGTAGATAATACTAAAAATATGTAACATGGAAGGAGAATTTTATATAAATGATAAGGATGCTTATACCACATGGGGAATAAGTATGGATACCTCTTCTTTATCGGCGTTAATGACACCACCGCCGATGAAAGAGTTTATAGAAAACAAGTCACGTCTGGAAAACGGCAAGCGAGTTATAACTTCAGATTCCAAGATTGACGAAAGGAATATTACACTTACATTTAATCTTACGGCTAAAAGCGAAGATCAGTTTTTTGTTAGATATAATTCTTTTTGTGAAGAACTCGCCACTGGGGTATTACATATCAGAAGCAAATATCAGCCAAATGTTGTGTATAAGACTATTTATTTGTCATGTAACCAATTTACACAGTTTATGAGGGGAATCGCTAGTTTTTCCTTGAAATTAGTGGAACCTAATCCTGCGGATAGGACAACATGATTTTTTCTTTGAATATAATTGCTATCATGTGATTTATTTGTATATTTGCTACATAACATTGTATGAAGCTATACAATACTCGTATGGGACTAATAGACATTAAAAACATATCAGGAGATATTCGTTTCTCCACAGACTTCAACGTTGGTTCGATAGGTCGTTATTCATTGGGTAAGGAGGATTACATTACTCTTCCTTTTAACGTCCTAACTCCTATTAATTTTAAGATGGGTGATTATGTGGACTTGTCGGGGATATTAGATGAATCCCTAGGTGGTAAATTCGCAAAGATATATGAAGTTGTAGATTTGCCGACACCTACTTATGACCAGTCTACGGGCGGCTATAATTACGAGTTGCGTCTTGATGCTTACTATTGGAAATGGAAAAATAAGAAATTCAAGTACATGCCGGAGGTGGCAGGCCAGGAAGCGTCTTGGAACCTTACTGCCTCATTGGATATGCAATTAGGTGTGTTCCTCCGAAACTTACAAGCTCTTGGTTACAAATACAGGGGTAATGATTTCGATTTTTCTATAGATTCGTCAGTAGAGGATTCAGCTAAGTTGATGTCTTATGAGAATACCAATCTGCTGGATGCTCTTACTAACATGGCAGAAACGTGGAATTGTGAGTGGTGGGTAGAAGATAATATTATCCGATTTGGACGTTGTGAGAATGGAGATGCTGTTAGGATAGAGCTGGGTGTGGAAGCCCAAGAAATGCCGCGCAGTGAAAGCCAGGGAACCTATGCTACACGTGTGTATGCTTTTGGATCAACAAGAAACATTCCTTCCAACTATCGGACTGTTGATGAAACAGTAGTGGTAAATGGTATTGTTCAAAAGCGGTTGATGTTACCAGAAGGAACACCGTATATTGATGCTTATCGGTATAAGGATGGTAAAAGGGTATATATTGGTGAAGAAGGTTATGATATAGGTACGGAAATGCCGCAGGAGGAAGCTATTGAAGATATTATATTCCTTGATGAAGTCTATCCACGTACTGAATGTGTTGTTGGTACGGTTGGCAGTTATACGTCTACGATAGAAGATGAAGAAACACAAGAAACAGTAACCCAGACATTTTATTATGTAACCGATACTAGTGGGCTTGTCTTTGATGAAAGTTATATTATTGATGGAGAAGAACTTAGGTTGGTATTCCAGTCTGGTTTACTTAATGGTATGGATTTTGGTGTAACATTTCATAAGGCTGGCACAAGTTTAGGAAGCGTAACACTTGAAAGTGATGTCTATGAAATTGTTGCCAATGATAATTATGGAAGGACATTGCCCGATGAAACATTAAAACCTACTACAGGAGATAAATTCATTCTTTACGGCTGGGATAGTACGAAGATAACAGACCTTGGCCTCGTATCAAATGCCGAGCAAGAATTAAGAGACAAAACGGTGGATTGTGTAAAAAAGATGATGGTCGATGATGGTACATACAATACTACCCTTGCATCATCATGGGTAAAAGAAAACATGATCAGCCGGACATTTGACATTGGCCAAAGAATAGAGCTTGTCAATAAATCTTTTTTTGAGACTAGTCGGATATCTAGAGTTATAGGTCTTGAAATAAAGCTTGATTTACCTTACGATGCTCCTGTATATACAATCGGTGAAAGCACAGCATATTCCCGAATTGGGGAGCTTGAAAATAAAGTTGACAATCTTACTTATAAAGGTCAGACGTACACTAGTGGAGGTAGAAAAGGGGTTTATATAATCCGTACAAATGATTCGACTGCTCCTAGCAATAGTAATGTGTTCTCTGCTTTGCGCTCCTTAGTAATGTTCCTTCGTAAGGATCAAGCGGACGGAACAAATTTCTTATTGAAGTTCGGCAAGTTCATCGACTCCATGATTGCCGGTAAAGGTGCCGGTATCTATCCTGACGGGCGCGGTCAGTTCGAGCGTCTTGAGGTACGCGGCTCCGCAGTGTTCAAGGAAATCATCTATAACCGTCTGAACGCACAGGAAGGCGACACCTCATATTCCGAGAACGGAGTCATTGAGTCCGTGGCTTTAGAGAGCGACGGAACTTATACCCTGAAATTGCGCAAGCGCTGGGAGAATGACTTCACCGCATTCCAGGAGGGTGATATAGTGTACGGGATTGTAAACAACCTCTTTTCAACGGGGGAGTATTACGCCTCGTGGATGCGCGTGCTGTCCAAGAATGTCCCGGCCAACTCCATCTCGGTGTTGTCATACCCGGACAGTGAGGTGCCGGGCGGTAAAAACTATCCTCCCACAGAGTTGACGATCATTACCAGAAGAGGAAACGCCTTCAATGAGGACAGGCAAAGCTACTGGTATTTGTCCGCCACCACGGATAAATGTCTTGTCTGGCTGGAAGGAGTAACGAAGCCTGTCTTGGAACAGAACAACTATTACATGATATTGGGGCGTTTGCCCAATTTGGATTTGTTTGACAATCTCCCCGTCAACTATAAGCACTCGTACATATTCGCCCGTGCCGGCATCTTCGGTGAACTTTACCGGGTGGACTGGCAGGGACTGCCCGTACAGGAACTGGTGGACCGTGGCTTTTGGTCGGCCGAAGTCGCGTCCTCTGACAATCCTTACACCAATACGCAGGAGCGGGCGGACACGGTTTGGCACTACGGCTGCAAATGGAAGTGCCTGATGACGGGAACAGCCGACGAACCGCAATATGCGGCGGCCGGATGGGCGATGCTGGAAGGGAACCCGGAATTTACGATAGAGATCGGCAGCACAAAGGGGTGGTATTTTGATATCGAGACTTTTTCCACAACGCTATATATTACCGGCAAGCTGTACAACCGTGACGTGACAGATCATATACTTGACGCTGATGTGAGCTGGACGCGTGATACCGGGAATGTATCAGAAGATAACGCATGGGCGGTGAAGCGTGCCGGCGCCGGGAAAAATCTTCCTCTGACGATAGATGATCTCGGACCGAATTATACCAACATGCGGGTGTGTACGTTTAAAGCACAGGCGTTATTGCGTGACGGGCAGCAGTTTGAAGTGGCGGAGAATTTTGTAACATTTTAAAATGGTTTTATACAATGGCAACAAAGCAACGAAAAATAGAAATCAACTACCGGCTGTTACAAACCAGTTGTAACATCGAGGTGGTGGGCAGCGTGCCGGACATGCAGGTCTACCAGGCTGACAAAGCTGAATACACTCCGGACTATACGCTGACACCGCTGGTCCTGTTTCCGCGGTGCAACGCCACCGATCCGGAAGCGGTGACTAAAATCGGGGCGGTCAACTCCAGGCTGACCAACATGAAGTGGTACGAGCGCATCGGAACCACACGCACACTTATCACATCGACAAACACAGGCTACAGCATTACGGAGTCCGGTGACAGCAAGGGACAGATCACAATGAAAAAAAATGTCACCGTCCTAAAACCCGTCACGCTGGAGTTTTACGCGGAATATGCCGACACACGTACCGGACAGCTGTTTACTTTTCAGATGAGCCGTCTTGTCCGCGCGGTTGACGGTACGGATGCGATCCCCGTATTGACGATAGACAGCCCGTCCACGCTGGACTGGAACCCGGTGCGTGACATCACCGCACAGACCATCACGGCCAAACTGATGGTAGGCGACACGGACGTGACGGCTACGGGCAAATGCAAGTTCTTCTGGTACCGTCTGTTGTCTACGGGAGCGCTGGAGGCGATAACCACAGGAGCGGGTGACAACGACTGGGAGTTTGTATCACTGAACAAGAATGTATATAAGATTGACCGCAATTATATAGGTGATGACATCACGATTGTCTGCAAAGCCACCTATGCGGCTTCCGGGACTCCGGCATCAACCCCGGGCATATCGGACCCGGCAGTCTCTACGGTGATACGCCGCAGGATTCCGAAGATTGAAGCCGACTGGGAGGGCGTACCTACGGGTGTTCCGGATGGGACTTACGTCATCTTTCCCAGACCCGTCATTCGGGATACCATGGGGGTTATCCCGAATCCGTCCGCCATGTTTAACTGCCACTGGTACGTCAAGAAGAGCGGAGATGCCGGATATGCCAAGGTTGCCGACGGATACTCTCCCAGGATACCTTTCAGCAACGGCATGATGTTAAAGCTGGAGGTGGAGGACAGAGGCCCTTACGTGGCGCTGACACAAGGCGGCAAGGTGCTCACACAGGGGGGCAAGGCGGTAGTAGTAAGAAAATTTGGATAACATTAAAAACAATAGTAGTATGGCATTTTACATTAAAGTAACGAAGGAGGTTGCCGACCGGTTGCATCTGACCGATATCCGCAACAGGACAGCGGATGGCAATGTATTATTGTGGCAGGCGGACGTGGCACGTTTCCCCGGCGACACGGTATTTGACAGGGCCAAGGAAGCGGGCGGCATCTGCCTGACCCCGCAGGCAGCGAAAGAAGAGATAGACGGTACGGACCATCCCGTCGAAGTATTCACACCTGCCTCTTGGGGGGAGGACAACACCGAAAGCTCCGAAGGCACGGATAGTACGGGAACGACCGGGGAAGGAGGAGCGTCATGAGTTTGGCCAGCGCGACCGGACAGGTCATATTTTCGCAAAAGGGCGGCGTATACATGCCTGCCATCCAGTGTAACCAGGGAGATCTGTATCAGGAGTATATGGGCGAAGCGTCCGCGCCGACGAACATCGCACCGGATTTCGCTTCGCTCAAGCCCGTCTTGTCCTTCATTCTCACCTCTTCGAGGGTGGCGGAAGGGCTGGTGGTCCCTTCCTCCATGAAATGGTATTTCAATGATGTCGAGATCAAGTTCTCGGGCAATGTTTCCACCAACACGTTTGGCGGTGAGACGGGACATTTCAAGTTTATCCCTTACCAGCCCGGTACGACGGATTACTACGGATTGCAGATCGTCAAGAATCTGGTCAAGGCGAGCGGAGCGGCCTCTTGTACCATCAAGGGGGAAGCTACCGTGACGATAGGGAATACCAGCGACACCGTCCAGTTCGTCTATAGCATCCCCATCACCAAGGGGGTCGGAAACCAAAAGCATGTGACGATCATTGCCGGTGACAACAAGTATTTTACCCTTCGGGACAAAGGGCAGAGCTGCATTCTGAAAGCCGTAGCGCGCATGGGCAGTGACGAGATCACTACCGGACTGGCGTACAAGTGGTACAACCAGGTCAACGGTGCGTGGAGCGTGCTGAGCGGAAAGACCACACAGACATTGACCGTCACCAACGATATGGTTGACACGACAGGTGTGTTCAAGGCGGAGGTGTACCAGGGCGGCAAGCTCATCGGTCAGGACACGCAGTCCGTAATGGATGCGTCCGATCCGTTTGATTTGATCCTGAATCCCACGCCCGAGGACGAGACCATCCGGGAAAGTGGTGACACGGTGGTCTATAAGCCCATTCTGGTCAAGCGTGGAAGTACCACCAAGTACAAGGACATGACTTTCTATTTCGTGTTCATGGACAGTGCAGGAGTAGTCCTTAACCCGTCTACTTCCGGTACAGCAGCCACTTCCGGCACGTGTACTTGGGACATGTGCCAGCAGGCAGGAGGCAACGTGGCATGGACCATCACAACCAAGGAATAAGGAGGTGATATGCCGTTGGTGACTAGAACCGGACAGGTCAGTTTTGCTCCAAAAGGTGACAAGGGAGATAAGGGAGCGCGCATGCGTATGCGTGTATGGGGGGCGTCTGTGTCTTACCTGGAGGGCAAGCAAGGGCAGCAGTTTTACGACATTGTACTTTATGACAACCTGCTGTACCTGTGCATCCGTTCGCATACGTCGGTTTCGACGGAAACCCCCAAACAGAATGTGGCTTCGGGAAAAATAAAATACTGGGAAGTAGCACAGAGCTGGACTTTTATCGCCACCAAGCTGTTGTTGACCGAGAAGATCAAGGCGTCCATGATTGATGCGGACGGTATCAGGGCGGTCAATGTGGACATCAGCGGAAAAATCACGGCGGATAGCGGACGTATCGGTCCGTTTTCCATAGATTCCGGCATGTTGTCCTCAAAAACTCTTTATGAGGGGACGGATTCCCATGTCGGTTTCAACCTGTCTGCCGGACAGATAGAGTTTTATAACGAAAGGACATTTGCACGTGTAAAAATCGGAGGGAACACGAAATTTGTCACAATCGAAGGGATATCGTATGATGCCGGAATTGACATACAGAGTCCGAATGCCATGATCGGGATGCACATCAAGACCCTGAGCATTCCTCTGTTCGTGGAGGGGGGTAACATTTCCCTTCATCCGAACAATGACAGTTATGTGTCTCTTCATGGCATAGTGGGGAACTGGAGGAACATATCCGTCAGCACTTCCCTGAATAACAATGATGACAATGTGATGTTTATTAATACGGGTAATATAGAAGTGACACTTCCTCCGGATGTTCCGGGACATACCATATACTTCAAACGTATGAGCGGCGGGGTAAGACTGACAGGCGGGCGCATCCTGCCTGCCCCCGGAGGAAAAGAGATGTCCTCCATTGATCTGGATTATGCGTCCGGATTCGTTAAATGTATGGGCAATTATTGGGTTATGTTTTATTGCGGATAACAGTATTTAATTAAGAATATTATGAAAGTTGATTTTACAAAATTTCCCCTGTTCACGGGGATAGACAGACAGGATATGGTGATAGCGGATATCCGTAAGGATATTGCTGACGGCATTTACAGGAACGTGCCCGGTCTTCCGGCGCACGTGCTTGCGGAGAAGATCTATCGGAACGAGCTTGTGGAGCTTGCCGATGACGAGATTCATATACTTGACCTCTACACTTCCGCTTCGGTGGGGCAGCTCGCCGACTCATGGCAGGATTATAAGAAAAACAATTTGGAAACTGGTAAATAAAAAATATTATGGAAAAGATGGAATTAAGTGAGGCGTTGAAAGCCAATGCCTCAGTACTGGAAGGACTGATTGGTGTTGCTACGAGTGAAAAAGATGGATTGATGCCATCAATTCAAAGAATGACCACTTCATATCAAAAAGACCAGCAGAAGTATTGTAAAATTGCCGAATTTAGAAATCGTTTAACAGGAATATCAATGCTTATTTCAGTATTTAAGAACCATGAAAATTCATCTCCGTCTGTTGTTTTATTAACAGGATATAGCGATGATCTATCCGTTAATTCGATAAAAAGAGGAATCTATTTAACTAATGTTTATTATCAAAAAAAAGAGAACAAAACCATTGTTTATGTAAAATCATCAGCATACGTGTATATCAGTACATTGTGCATTGGCATGAATGGGTCGCTCAAACTAAGCCATGAAAACAATCTAGATTTACCATCCGACGCAATCGAAATTCCTATATCTTGACAAGAATTTAGCAATATTTGAGAGCTGGAAGAACTAATACCGATTGCCAATTTAGAAAGTAAAGGGCTTTTGAAAAAAGGCGTTCTTTCTCCTATATTGGTTTGCAATAAAGACTCCGTTCAAGAAGTATGTGTCGTTCGCCTAGCGAGTTCATCTAGCGCCTATATCGGTATGATATTGTATGTATATTGGGGTGGCCATACAGGTCTGTTCTTTATTAATAGTAAGACTGGTAACTCCTATATCATAAGGAAAGTCAACGGTAGTATAATTTCTGAAATAGAGTTCAAACGAAAAAATGATCATCTCTTCGTTCGGAGTAAGACAAACACAGCTTCATTTCGTGTAAGTGCTTTGTTTTTGGATACTACTGGGGTTGACCTGTCTTTATCCATGAATATAGTTGATGAGAATCTGGATGATGCTGAAAGTCTAGAAATACTATAATTCTTTAGTAACATGAGGAGCGGACGGGTGTGGACCGGCACCCATCCGTTTTATCTCATTAAAATCTAGCTTATTTTTAATACTATGTTGTCTGCATTTGTTCCCAATTAGTCCAAATCCCGTTATTAGATGATCGAACAAAAAATCTGCTCTGCAAATCTGTATAAGTCTGCCTGATGTAGCCATCTTTAACAAAAATAGTATCCAAATATCCATAATTACTTGGTGTATTTGGTTTATTATCCATTGATTGGACATGTTGGAGAAGTATATATCCAGTTTTATTAGCTTCATTAAAATCAGTAATACTATCAGATCTCTTTCTGTACCATGTATCATTTATCCCTAATAGTCCTTCCAGAAGGATTTTGCTAATCTTCTTAAGGCAATAAATTTTGATAAGCAATTAAAAAAGGAACCCTGCTTCCTTCAACTCCTTCAATTTTGGAAGTCATAATAGTAGTATAGTCATTTTCAAAAGTGAAAGTAAATAATGTTCCATCAACATATTCTTTATACCCTCCAATATATTCTATATTTTTAGTTGCTGGAGATATTACAGCTATTGATGGATATAAATTATAATATTGACTACATATCACCAATATGCCATTTGCTTTTATTCTTTTTGATTCACCTTTATGTAACGAAAATGATTCACTGGTAAAACCATTGATAATCTTATTTATCTCTAACAGTCCTTCCAGAAGTGCAAACAGATAAATTTTATGTCAAAGAAACCGTCTTCCAGGTTCCCCAAGCACCATTCCACCATTTTATTCTAAACACTAAAAAACCACCATAGTTATTAGTCCTAAATTGTACTGTTGACTGTCCCTGGTTATGACTGAAGACAAGAAGCGTTTGATCATTGTATGAAGTGCCTTTTATTGCATATACTCCAGGCTCATACACTTTATCAATATCGTCTTCAGTTTCTAACTGGATATACCCTTTTCCTTTAAATATAGTACTACTGCTAACTCCTAACAGTCCTTCCAGAAGGATTTGTATCAATGACTTTTGTATTACAATATTATTTTAAATGTTTGTTGGTCTATATATCGTTTATTCTGTTCTTTTTTTCATATAATGATTATTTTTTAAATATTTGTTATAGCTTTGCTATGACAATTAATAATGTTTTTTCATTTATTAATTTTTGAATGCCGTGAGGTATTTTAATTAATAAAAAGATTTGTGTATGGAATTGGGCAGGATTGGCGAATCCTGCCTTTTTGATACCGTACGTCAACTACATAATAATTTGGGCAAAACAAAATTTATATATAACTTTGTAGCATCTATATTGAATTAAACATTATTCTAAATCACTAAAAGAGTTTACTGATAAAAATGTCTAGATGCTATCGTTCGTGATGAATAATGGCATCTTTTTTACAAATGTTTTTTTCACAGACCATTTTTTTATAGATATTATACATCTTTACTTGCGAAAGTGGGGGTGTATTTTTTATTGGCTAAATTTTGCAGCTTGGAACAGAGGATGCATCTTTGCGGAAAAATGGATAAAATCAGATACCGTCTTGTATATAACCGCCAGAACACACTTAACAGGCAGGGCACGGCTCTTGTACAGGTTGAAGCCTATCTGAATCAGAGGAAGGTATACTTTAAAACCAATGTCTATCTAAAGCCGGAATGTTGGAGTAAGGATGGTGCCCAAGTAATCAACCATCCGCAGTCACAAGAACTTAATGCAATGCTATATGAGCATATATTGGAATTACAGGCTATAGAGTTAAGCTATTGGAAGAGAGGTCTTGAATCTAACTTATCCACATTGAAGGAAGCTGTAAGGAAGGGGGTAAAACCCGTGGTTTCGTTTCTTAAGTTCGCCCAACAGGTTATAGTGAATTCCGATAGGAAACCGGGAACCAAGGATAACATGCTGGGCACAGTAGCCACATTGAAGGAATTTCGGAACGTGATAGAGTTCACGGACATCAATTATACGTTTCTAAAGGAGTTTGACGCATTCTTGCGCAACAAGGGATTGAAAGTAAACACGGTAGGGAAACACATGAGAATACTGCGTACCTTGGTGAATGAGGCGATTAATGAAGGCTATATATTACAGGAGGCATATCCTTTCCGTAAATTCAAGATCAAGAGGGAGAAGAAGGAACATAATTTCCTGATGCCTGCCGACTTGGAAAAATTGGAAAATCTTAAACTGCCGGACAGGAAGAACAACAGCCGGCACATACTGGACGCATTTCTCTTCTGCTGCTATTGCGGATTGAGATTCTCTGATTTTAAACAACTTACCTGTAAGAATCTCGTAACAGTTGACGGAAAGGAATGGTTGGTCCTAAACAGCGTCAAAACAGGCGTGAAACTTAATATCCCGCTATATCTATTATTTAACGGAAAGGCACTGGGCATAATGCGGAAGTACGACAGCATCGAACAACTGGCTGCATTAGGTTGCAATTCGGACACTAATCGGACATTGCAGAAATTGGGAAGAATGGCGCATATCGGCAAGAAGTTCACCTACCATACCAGCAGACACACTTGTGCCACTCTCTTGGTTCACCAAGGCGTTCCGATAACCACCGTCCAAAAACTCTTGGGACATACATCGGTCAAGACAACAGAGATATATTCGGAAGTGTTCGATGAAACAATCATCAAGGATCTGACAAGGGCTAACCAAATATATTCTAAGCGCAGGAATGTAAAACAAAATCAAATAAAATCTCAAAAATCCCCGGGAAAATACCTCAGACAGTAGAAATCTATAGGAGCTATCTGTTTTATACTTGTTTTTCCGATCCCAATCCATAACATTCGTTTCCTGTCAATAAAAATACAAAACCGTTTGATTTGCCATATTATTAATTCTCTTCATTTGTCCTGCAAGTAAAAAATATTGCATTAATGGCAATTTTTTAAGAAGATTGGTTTTTGTTTCAAAATTGGCTCTCTATAACTAATTAATATAGTTTTCTTTTTGTATTTCGTTTTAGAATTGATATCTTTGCTATTGTCTTCTCGGGAGAATGGGATAGAGAGTAGGACGTGGATTGAACGGCTGCTGTGCTTTTTGCTGGCGGCTGTTCTTTTTTTATCTAAATGTTAAATATTACACAATGCAAGAAAATATATTGTGATTTGTTTTGCTATTACATCACAATGTAGTATATTTGCATTGTGATAATAAAACAATGAATAATTAAAAGACAATAGAAGATTATGAAAGCGATAATAGAAAAACCACTAATGAACTGTGAGCCTGAAAGTATGAATATTTTCGTTAAGATTCTTAACGAAATAACTTCCTGTATTACAGAAGATGAATTAAGAGGCTGCATGAACTCGTTATGCGTAATATATCCATATTTAAAGCTCTATTTTAAATACGGTTTCGAATATAATCACATGTGGGTGAAAGAATCAGATTCTTTAGAAAGATTGATATTGGTTGAGTTTTAATCCGATATCCTTAAAAACAACATGTAATAATAGAACCGGCGGCAACGGATAAGCGGCGTAAGACTATGAAGACAAAAATTCAATTTACAGATTCATACAGTGGTAGAGCAATTAATATAGTTATCAATCTTACTGACGGTGAAAAGGAATACTACTTAAGAGAAGATGACAAAAATGTCATTTATAACAAAATGTCTTCTTATCAGAGAGCAAAAATAGAATCATTCTTTGGGAAGATGAATGCATACTATACCCAAATAGAGATTTTATAAATAAAAAGTTAGGGCGACGAATTTCTTCGCTGCCCTAAATATTAAAATGTGGTTTAAACCACAATGACATTTTTAATGTCGTTTCAATCCACGCACCGAAGTGCGACTAACATCGTTGATGTTCGATGCAAAGGTGCAACTTTTTGAAATAACGAGCAACAAATTATTAATGTTATAAAACATATTAATTATGGCAAGAAGACGATCTATTACCCTAGATCAAGAGTCTAGGGTATTGTCCTTATATAAGGACGGGATAGCGATCAAGGAGATAATAAGAGAAACAGGGGTACGGTCTGAGCAGACAATATACAGGATATTGGACAGCAATGGTGTGCCAAGACGTCCCAAGGTTAGAGGTGTAAGAAAAATATTTGTCACGATAGAGGAGGATGTAGCTGCTATCTTGGATAAGGAGCAATCAGTATCATTATATGTCAATGAGGCTATAAGATACTATCATGATAACCGACGTTAATTGCCGGTTATTTTTTTTGTAATAAGGGAAACAATATTTATCTTTGTGGGGAGCGTGTGAAGATGCACGCCACTTATATTTATGACGAAAGGACATATCCATATTGTATAAAGCCAAGAGCTTGTTGCGGATTAGTTTCCGTGGCTGGCTCTTTTTTTTGTCATACAAAACAAAGGTTAGTTGAAAATCGGGTAATCCAAAACGTGTAATTGATGGTAATTCGAAGTAACATAAAATTAGGTAATATGACAGATTTAGTTTTTAAAGGTCGGAATGACCAAGTTTTAACTAACAGCCTATTGGTGGCTGAAAAGTTTGGAAAAGAACATAAGCATGTCTTAGATGCTATTAGAGAGCTTATACAGGGGTGTGCCGAAACTTCGGCTGACCCTATGTTTGTTGAAACTATTTATGTTAATGAACAAAATAGGCAAGAATACCCAATGTTCGTAATGAACCGTGATGGATTTACTCTTTTGGCGATGGGTTTTACTGGGAAGAAAGCCCTTAAATTCAAGCTGGACTATATCGCAGCCTTCAACGCAATGGAACGATCATTGAAAGAAATTAAAACTCCTCAAACATATGCGGAAGCGTTGCGTCGGCTTGCGGATGAGGTGGAGGCAAAAGAACAGATTCAGTACCAGCTTGAACAGAAGACCGAGCAACTTGATGAATCCAAAGAATGGTACAGTATCAAGCGTTGGGCAAAGGAACATAATATGAACTGGCGTTGCATCAACTGGCGAAGAATGAAAGCATTGTCTTATGGATTGGGCTACGAGATCAAGAAGATATTTGACGCCAACTATGGACAGGTGAATATCTATCATATTAATGTGTTCAAAACTTACTTTCAATGAGAGATGTAATCTACAATTTTATAAATGAGCACATGATGATACACATTGTGCTTATAGCCTTGTGTATTGCGGCTACAATGGGGGCGATGTTAGTGGACCTTATTACGGGAGTTATGAAAGCCAAGCAACGGGGGGAGGCAAGAACATCCACGGGGTATAAGAAAACAGCCGTCAAAGCGAAGAAGTATTTCACCCCGTTCATAGAATTGTGCTTCATTGACCTGTTATGCTGTGTTGTTATCCCCTTCCCTGTTTTTTCTATGATCTGGACGGGTTACTGTATTTTCTGTGAGTTTAAATCGGTACGCGAAAAATCGTGGGAAAAAGCGGAGTTGCGCAAGGCAGAGAAGACAATGAGTGTGATTATTGAGAACAAGGATGATATTGCCAAGATCATGGCTCAGATACTATTTGACAACGAAAATAAAAAGGAGGATAAGAAATGAGTTTAATTGATTTTATTTTTATTGCGCCTTTTGCACTTTATGCCATAATCTACGCATTTTCGGTAAAAGAATCCTGTAATTCCGATGAATCCATAGAAATATGACGTGCATTAAGCGCTATTCTTAATACATATTCATGCCCGTTTAAATAGCTTTCTGGCGAACGCAGTAAAAGAAATGCAGCTGTCAATGTTGGCATAATAAGTATAGGTATTTCCATATTAAACCTGTATCGGGAACAAACGGAGCATAAACATAACAAACAAAAAGAATAATAAATAGATAATGTAGACGCAGATATGGCAAAAATTACTTGCAAATAAAGCTCTAAGGATTTAAAAGCAGGTATGTATAAATACATTATAGTAAATATTAATGGTAGTTGGATGAGAAAAGCACTGAACACATTTTTCTGTTCAGGAGTATAGCTTCTAATAAGTTCTGATAAGTCCATATTTTTTGCGACAAAAATAATAGTAATTTTATAATTTAAAGATAAGGAGGAAAAGAAAAATGGCTAATATTGAACATTTCATACCATTTCTTATAAAATGGGAAGCTGGTATAAGTAAGAAAAGCAATGAAACCAATGAGTCTCTTTTTCAAAGAGCAAGAAAAACAGGATGGGCTGATGATCCCGATGATTTAGGAGGACAAACTATGGTAGGTGTGACAATGGCTACCTATGAGGAATATTGTCGTAGAAAAGGTTATCCAAAACCTACGACCGGAAGGTTGATGGATTTGTCATATAACGATTGGAAAAGTATCTTGAAGATGTTGTATTGGGATAGATGGAATGCGGATGAAATAAGAAGCCAAAGTATAGCAGAGATAGTATGCGATTTTGTATGGGCTTCTGGGGTACATGGTATTAAAGTACCGCAGGATTTGGTTGGTGTGATTCCTGATGGCATTGTCGGGCCTAAGACACTCGCCGCAGTAAATTCCCGTAATCCCCGTGAATTGTTTGACCAGATCAAGATTGCACGGTTTGATTTCATCGAGGATATATGCCGGAAACGCCCAGCAAACAACAAGTTCAAACGGGGCTGGATGAACCGTATAAATGATATAAAATTTGAGGGATGAAACAGAGAGTCTATATATGGATTGCGGTAGGGATAGCATTGCTATTGCTGTTTGGATCATGCCGGAGCATAAGGTATGTCCCGGTAGAAACTATAAGGACTGACAGTCTTTATCTTACCATGCATGAGCGTGATTCCATCTACATTAAGGATTCTGTCCATATAAAAGAGAAAGGCGATTCAGTGTTTGTTGACAAGTGGCATATAGTCTACCGTGACAGGATGATTCGCGATACAGCCTATATAGAGAAGGAGAAAGAGTTAGAAGTCCCCTACCCTGTGGAGAAGGAATTAACATGGTGGCAGAAGACGAAATTAGAACTAGGAGAGTTTTCAATAGGTATTATATTAATATTACTAATCGTAGTCATTTGGCTGATAAAGAAGAAGGGAGGTGCAAGATGAAATAGTAACCAAAATGCCACAGGTAGAAGCGTGGCGTATAATAGAAAAACTCATTTAACAAAAGTAATTCTTTCAGGGGCTTAGAATCAAAAAAAAGCCCCCATACAACGAACTACGTTAAAACTACCACATTATAACATAATCAGCATAAGATACTGCACGTTGTTGGGGGCTTAATGCCTTTTTCAACGCAGTATCCTATGCTTTGTCACAAATTATATTATAATGTGGTGAGGCAAAGATAAGAATAAAAAATTAGAAAAAACATGTGCAAGTCAGAAATCTTTGCCAAAATAATTAATATTGTTTCAAAAGAAACAGAAGTGTCTGTAGACCAAATATTATCATCTGATAAGAATATGGAAACTGTAGATGCCCGGTATCTTCTTGTATTTTTTCTTTTCGAAAGCGGTATGTACCCTTCACAAATAGCCGCTCATATCCACAAGACTAAACGTGCTGTCAATTACATGATATCTAATTTCCATGAGAGGATGGAGAGTGGGAAAATGATGAGAATATATTGGGACGATATAAAGAATTTGTTGGGAAACAACTGATTTTCCATGAGTTATGATCTATATACTTTTGTGCACGGTCGATTTTGACCGGATACAAAATACAAATACTTATGGAACGAACTTATGTTTTTAACCAAGACGGTGGAACCGGCGCAAACAATGGCCTGCTTGCGTCCATTCTTCCGTCCTTGCAGAACCGTGGAATTGACACTGGCTATCTGATGGGGCTGATGGGAGGAAACGGAAACGGAGGTTTCTTCGGAAACAATGGCGGTTTTCAGGACATCATCGCATTGATTGTGATTGCAGCCATCTTCGGTAACGGGAACTTCGGATTTGGTGGCAACAACAACCAAGGAGCGAACGAAGGAAGAGAAATGATCATGCAGACACTTAACCGAAACGGTGTCGACATTGCAGCATTAGCACAAGCTGTTAACACATCATCAGACCAAATCCTTGCCGGTATTAACTCTGTATCACAGGCTATCTGCGGTCTCGGCAACCAAATGGGCCAGAACACCAACAGTATCCTCACTGCGATCATGCAAGGTAACAACGCTCTGACATCTCAGATCTGTAGCTGTTGCTGCGATATGAAACAGCTTGTAACCACACAGGGATACGAGAACCAGCTTGCAATGTGCAACCAGACTAACACATTAGTCAACACTGCTAACCAGAACACATTGTCATTGCGTGATGGTGCGACAGCTAACACAAATGCTATCCTTGCCAAACTTGACGCTATTCAAAATCAGGCATTGCAGGACAAGATCGCATCTCTTACTGCGGAAAAGGCTACTTTAACAGCCGAAATCTCTCAGCGTAACCAGAACGCCACTATCCTGAGTGCGGTAGGACAACAGATCGCTCCTTTAGCAGCCGGATTGCAGGCATTGCAGAGCGATGTTGATGGTATAAAATGTAAATTACCTAACACTGTCCCGGTACAATTCCCTAACATAGTTGGCGTAAATCTTGACACATACAGAGCTGCTGCTTTTGGAGCCTATGCAGGTGATGCTGTATATGGCCGTGGTGGTTACGGATGCGGTTGCAATAACTACTGGGGTTAATCCGGTGAGAAAGGAGGTAGATATGTGGCCTAACTTTTTTACAGGATTCCCGTTCCCGTTTCCATCAATCGGAAGAGCAAACTTCAATACTCTTCCTACGGTGGCTGTGACAGTCGGTACGGAGAATGTTACTCTTGAACTCCCTAACCATGCGTTCCGTAACAGGGATTATGTCGGAGGGTTCTATGTCAATCTTCGTCAGGCGATTCCTGCCGGTACGACTGCAACCCTTCCGATATTGATAGGGACTAACGGGGACACAAGACCGTTGATGGCTTATAACAATGAGCCTGTGACTGTTGCAAACTTGGCTGGAACCGGTATCTATGAGATTCACTACAACAAGTACACCAACGAACTGTATCTTGTTAATGGAGGATACAGACCGACAACGGCTCCGGCTCCTACAGCAGAAACCGCTTCTTTACGGAGCAAGTAATATAATTAACATGGAGTTTTGTGGTGGTTTCCAAAATGGAAATAGCCACACTCCTTTAAAATCAAACAATCATGTTTCAGAACTTACGAGTAAACAGTACATTATATCTTCTTCACAGAGGTGCAAATCCAAGTTTGGAATGTGGGCAGGTCGTTAATGTAAGCCCTATAAAAACCATATATAAGACTGTTCCCAACATGCCTTATCCACAGCCGGTCCAAGTTATTGATTTTGTCGTGAATATAAACGGACAGAATGTCAATTTGCAAGAGATACCGGCTAATGCCAATATTGCCGATGATGTTAAAACAGGAATGCTGATTACAGGGTCAAGGGACGAGATGAATACCGAGGTCCTTACCATGAAGCAGAAAAGTGAGGATGTCTTAAAAAGTGTGGAATATCATCAGAACTTTCTTAGGGTATGTGACCAGATGCTTGCCATGCTTAATCCAGAATTTGCAGCCAAGCAACAGCAGGAGCAGGAAATATCCGCATTGAAGGGACAAATGTCCAATATGGATAAGAACATGCAGGAAATGAGCAGAAATATGGCTGATCTCATTGCACAGAATCAGAAGTTAATGGAACAGCTCGGAGTGGTTGAAACATCCAAAACAAAGAAATGATTATGGGAATGTGGGAAATATTAGAAGAAGGGCGTGACGATTACGGACGCGGCTTCGGTATGAGAGGTGACGAGGTGGAGGAAGCCTATAAGGAAGGCTGCCGCAAAGGTTACGAAAAAGCCATGAGAGAAATGCGCGGAGAAATGGGTTTCCGTGATGGCGGAAGAAGTTATTCAGGTGGTGGAAGCTCATCCGGCATGGATGAACGCAGATACCCCGGATACTTTCCTGAATATCCGCGTATGGATGACATGGGCGAACGCAGACGCAGACGCGCCAACGGTGAGTTTTATTAATGGTGGAGGGGTGGAATGCCCCTCTTTTTAAACAAAGGTTATGGAACAGAGATTGGATACATACAGCAGATTCCCATCTGGCATGAGGGAATATCTGGAAGCATACGGCTTTCATTTCAGCAAGAAACTTTATGAATGGGCCGTCTCAAAAATGAAGGTGAAAGACGAGGCAACAGGCAAGGAAAAGAAACTTGACCCTTGGAGTAAAGATGAAGTGGACGATATGCTCAAAGCAAACGGAATTACCATCGAGCACGACAAGGGTTATGACGTTGCTTATGTCGCAAACATGCTGAAAGCGGATTTCTATAAAAAATCATTGGTTGACGAGGCACACTTGTGCAAGCATATAAAATGCTACCTTGATGATATTGATGGCGATCCTTGCAGGGCGTTTGACGAGTTCTTTGCCACCTGTATAGGTAAAGGGATTCCTGTAATCTGGTCGGATGTGATATGATTGTTCAGGAGTTCTACATACCGAAATATGGGGACTGGCACGTCAAAGTGTATTATGCGGTACACACCTATTGGGCGGATCGGATCATTATGGACCTGTACCGTATAGGATGCAGGGGGGATTCCCTCAAGCGTGCGTATCGCAATCTGACCGAAGGCAGAATGAATACCGGTCTAACCTATTCGGACTACAGGAGAAGAGAGACAGTAATGGTTATCTCACTAACCTCTACTCCCGAAGAGTTTCAAAATTCGTGGGACCACGAAAAAGGTCATTTGTGCCGGCATATCTCCAAGGCTTTCGGGATTGATCCTTATGGAGAGGAAGCGCAATATCTCAGTGGATATGTCGGTCAAAAGATGTTCCCTGTAGCCAAAAAGTTCTTATGTGAACATTGCAGAAAAGGACTGGAAAAATAATAATCGAACAGAAGCGTTCTTTGACTTGTTGGAATTACCGCTAAAATAGTATATTTGTAAATTAACAATTAGTTGTATTGATAATATATCATTTATTACTATATTTGTAATACATTCATATATAGAAGATAAATATATTATATTACAAATGTTATAAACCAGATGTGCAAATGAAAGATAATAATGTGGATGTTATTCTATTGCATATAGAACACTCCAAGCCGATAGAAATTTCTGAATTTGTGACTTCATTAAATGCCATAGGAAATTTGTTTTCTATATTCGCTCAAGAAAAAGGTGGAAGTAAAGACCTTTCGCATGCAAAACTATATGTTGAAAAGATAGAGGAAGGTTGTATTGATATTTTTCTGTGCGAAACAGTGACCGCAGGATTACTCCCTTTTTTAGAGAATATGAATATCATATTTGAATTTTCTTCATACGTTAAGAATGTTCTTGAATATTATGCAAACGGGATAGGCGAAAAGCCTAAACTTGGTTTAAGCGAAATCAAGAATTTTAAGGACTTTCTTACTGTGACAGCCGGAGACAACAACGGAGAAATGACGATAGGTGCAATATCAAAAGGTAATAAGTGCAATATATTCAATAATTGCACTTTCAATTTTCAGGGAAGTAATAGTGCACAGAATCAGCTTGAGCGGGATGAAATTGAAAGAAGATCGATAGATTCACATGATGAAATTTACAACCGTGTGCTGATGCAGATTTATCAAGTGCGAAGCGATGCAGGTTCTAATACAGGAAATAAGGCCATTATTGACGATATTTTCAAGGGAAAGAAAATTGCAGTAGTATTTGAAACGGATGAGTTGAAACAACGTATCCTTTATTCGGAGAACAACCCTACAAGAAAACTATTTCAAGTTGATATAAAAGTACAAACTGTTAATGGTATCCCTGTAGCTTATAAAGTTATATCCTTGCATGATGTGATAGATTACAATGAATGATCAGTATCGTTTAAGCTGTAAAGCGGTAATTCCCAACGGTTTTACCGCTTTTTTTATGTTTATATATGGAAGAAGATAAGTTGAACATATTGCTTGAACAGGCTGATGATGTGCCTCACTGGTATTTTTGCCGTTTGCTTGCTGTGATGCGATGGAACGTATAGAGAGGTGGATATATAGACTGATACCCTTTGTCGTGTTGGCAAGGGTGATATCGTTGTGCTCAAATTTTCATTAGCATTATGTCAGCTTTCATTTCAATATATTCTTTGTATTTGCTTGGATTGTTTATATAATCTGCAACTCTGTTTATTGCTATTTCAGCCTGTTTGAACCTAGTCTTTGTATAGTATCTTACTACTCCTCTTCCGTTGTCTGAATGTGCCAGACAATAATCTATTATGCTGTCAGGTATTCCAAGATCGAAGGCGTATTGTGCAAATGATTTTCTTGCAGAATAAAATACCACTTTTTCTTTAATCCCTAAATTATCTGCTAATGTAGATAAAGATCTGCATACATACCTTGAAAAATTGTGATAAGAGAATTTATAACCAAAATCAAGTTTGTTTGTTCTTCTGTTTATCCATTGATTTATAATTTCTTTAGCTGGTTCTATTATAGGAAGAACACAGGTTTGCTTTGTTTCTGTTTTAAATCTTGTTTTCATTCTTATAAAACTTACTTTGTCCCCGTCGAATCTGGCATTCATTATATCAATTAAATTCATTCCTCCTAAATAAAATGACAACATAAAAAGATCTCTTGCTACAATGTATTTTTTTTCTTTGGGATTGCTATATCTTATTGTGTTAAAGCTTTTCAAAGAAATATCCAGTTCTCTTGGTGGTGATTTGGGGATTTTTTTCTTGATAAAGGGATGTATGTCATATCTTACTTCTCCTGAGTTGATACTTCTGTTTATAACGGCTTTTGATTGTGATAGCATCATTCCTATTGATGTATTTCCTATTTTCTTCGTCTCTTTGAGAAATCTTGAGAATCCTTCTATTAGATTAGGGGTTATATCTGACATTAATATTTCCCCATTGGTAAATTCTGTAAAGTATCTACAGTTTCTTTCTATTAATATGGCATAACTGTTTCTTTCCTCCTCTTTCAGATTCTTTATAAAATCATGACATGCCTGTTGGTATGTTACATATCCATTTCCTTTGAAGCCAGTCCCGGATTCAAGCATATTTTTTATTTGTTTGCAAGAATATAGGGACTGGTTTTTTATATTATCCAATCTTTCTTGCAGTTCATTCATCATGCTTCTTAACTTGGTATTTATGATGGATGCATCTGCTCTTTTTACTACTTGTCCGTTTTTGAACTGGGAAAGGTTGTCAATGATAAAGTGTGTTACAATATAGCAAGTTTCCTGTTTATGGCAGACTGCTACCCTTATTTTATGTCTGCCATCTTTTAAAGCTTTTGCCTTGAAAATTGTTAATTTGATAGTTGCCATAATAGATTAAAATTTAAAGGATAAGTTTTGGATAAGTTATTTTGTCCACCACTGGACAAAAAATCCTTTTTTTTAATCTATAAATCGAATAATTATTTAGTAAAATCACCTAGATAATATCCTAAGTATAAGATAATTAGTATGGTTTTACTCTTGAGCCGAAACCGGGACTCGAACCCGGGACCTATTCATTACGAATGAATTGCTCTACCAACTGAGCCATTTCGGCAACTGTTTTTTCTGCAATATCGGGTGCTTTTCTGAAAAAGCGTTGCAAATATATATCTTTCTTTCGAAATAAAGAAACTAAAAGCGGATAATTTTTCAGTTATCCGATTTTGTTATGTCAATTGATGCCGGATTTATTGGTAGGCTTCTTCATGTATCCCTTTCATGGCCCATCCGCTTGGTTCGTTTATGTTCTTGAAAGCGGTATCCCACGTAAGAGCTTCAACGGTAGAATTGTTTTCTTTTATGTAAAGATTATAACATCAAGGCGTAAAAACTATTTTACACTAATTGCTCTCCTCATCAAATACCCGTGATATACTGAAATTTACCCACTCCATACCCAAACAATTCAATATCCGTCAAAGTTTGATGGTCTTTACCTTACCCGGAATGATGGTCAGATGCACCGTTCCATCCTTTTCTATCTCCACCTTCTGATATCTGGCCTCCACCACCACTTTTCCATCCAGCGCCATCACCCCCCACTGGCAGGCATTCCCTTCAAAAGCACAATAACCGCCTACAGGAATACAGATATTCCGGTAACAAGGAGGCACTACGATACGATCTCCCCATTTCAGCCCCCACTTCATCCCCATCCGGAAAGGAAGGACATCTTTTATTTCCTCCAGCCTCTTCCGCCTTTTCTCTTCCTCATTCTGTTGCCGTTCCCGCTGTACGCTCTCCGCACGCCGCCCAGCTTCCTTCCTCAGACCTTCCACCACGGAGGCAAAATCCGCTTCGCCCGCCTTAGGAGCATTACAAGCTATATACCGCTTCCCCTTTCCTTTCTCCACATGATAATAGCTTCCTTCCCCGTCCATCACCACAATGCTCCGATCCGCCAAACAGCCACAACACCAGTACACCTCTTCATCATCCCCTTCCAGCACGCAGGCGAAGACATCAAATATAGTAGACCACACAGGATCAACTAGCCGGCAAGACTTCGGAACACGGTAATCCGGTATCTTCAAGTAGAAACCATAAAAACAAAGACTGTCTTTGTGCAAACCATGCATAGAGGTATACGCCTTCCGCGTGCGGCTATGGAAAGTCTCCCCCACCCGCAGCAACTCTATGCCGCCGTATGAAAAAACCACCGGCCTCTCCTGATAAGTTCTGTTTGTCTTCAAATCGGTATAACAGTCACTCCCATCCTCTTTGGTGACAGAAAGAAGTTCTCCCTTCAGGAATCTCAATCTCCGGCAGCGGTCTGTCACCATCAGGGGAGTTCCGGAATCATCCACCACTCCTGTCCGGCCGTCCTCAAAACGGACGGCAGCCCGGTCCGCACAAAGATCAAATACTTCCCGGTATTGAGGGAGCACGGTGATTTTGTTCCCGCACCTCAAGCCCCACAAACCACTCTGCCGGTCACGACAGGCTTTCAAGGCCGTCCGTTGCTCCCCACCGGCCGGACCGTCCTCTCCCAGACGAACCAAGTTCCCGTTCCGGACAGCATCCAGCAGACGGGCATGTGTCATCACGACCTCCAGTTCTTCATTCCGCCTGCCATCCTCCGGCAGCGGAACGAACACAGACAGCCCGTTGTTCTCCATCCGTGTCCGGGGCTGGGCATTTCCCGCCATCCGTCCTTCGAACATCGCCTCCCAGTCACGGTCACGGACAGGCAGACCGAATATCCGGTGCAATCCCACATTATCTATCAGCACACATGATTCCTTATTATCCGACTTCCGCAGCCCCCGGCCCACCTGTTGCAGGTATTTCGCCAACGAAAGCGTGGGACGTGCCAGCTGCACGAACTCCACATCGGGACAGTCAAAACCTTCAGAAAAAATATCCACATTGACCAACACGCTGATCTTTCCCCGCCTGAAATCCTCTACCTGTTCCTTGCGTTCCAGAGCGGGGGTCCTGCTGTCGATAGCAACAGACTCCACGCCATGCAGGCTGTAATAAGCCGCAATCTGTCGGGCGTGTGCGATGCTCACGGCATAGACTATCCCTTTCTTCCCAGCGGCATATCGACGGACGCTCTCATACAATTGTCGGATACCGGTCTCCCGGTTCAGCACCGCATTCATTTCCTTTACCTGGTAATCCCCGTCCGCACCCCGCTTCTTCAACGAGTCAACCAGCCGCTGTTCCCTGCTGTTCGCACGGATGGACACATAGTCAAAGGACGACAACCAGCCCTTTCCGATGAATTCCGCAATACTCCATGAGGTAATCAGGGTATCAAACAAATCCGTGAATCCTTTGCGGTTCAGCCGGCAGGGGGTAGCGGTCATACCCAATTTCCTCGCCTCCGGATAACTCTTCCAAAGCTCCCGATAAGTTTCTGCCAGGGCATGATGTGCCTCGTCAATAACAATCAAATCCGGCTGTCCATTCACAATCTTCCGGTTTCGTGACAACCACTGGATGGACATCACCCTCACACTTCCGTCCTCCCCCCCCATTCCATAACGGGAAACCGTCTCCTCTATCTGCTCCACCAGTTCCCGACGATGCGCCACAATCCATACCCGGGTACCGGAACCACACAAGAACTCCCTCACTATGGCAGCCAGCAGGTGTGTCTTTCCCGTGCCTGTAGGCATCTGTACCATCACACTCCGGTGAAGCTCCCACTCTTCAAAGAGCCTGAGCTTCATCTCCTGCTGGTAGTCACGAAGACAATCGTTCTTGCAATACATTATACGGATGCC
>OLJF01000210.1_pt1 | contig 88635 bp, 81 predicted proteins | sample 1609751 | NCBI WGS metagenome assembly OLJF01 (sample SAMEA4350171, study PRJEB24818) | metagenome | biome: human; feature: gut; material: faeces | place: Denmark | collected 2013-09
AACCAGCGTATCCAGACTAAAACAAAACTGACACCGATGGAATTTCGGTGCCAGTATGTTGCTTAAAAAGTTCATATCCCTGCATAGGGTGGTTTTTTGTGCTGTCCGTACAATCTGGCGCAGTTCATGCGAGGGCTGTTGGGTTATTTTGTTGCTTTGATGCCGCAGAGCTGCTCTGTTCGGAATTTGCGCAGCAAAAAAGGCTTCCCGCTGGGCGGATTCAGATAAGGATAAATCGCCCTGTAAAAAGCCTTTTTCCCCGATGCTGCGTTAAAGCTTTAGACCATATATGTCCATTATGCCCGTCAAGCTTTGCCTTGCCTCGAGAAAAAATTCAATTTTACAGGGTGCGCAGCAGTTTTGACAGAGTTATTTTTCGTCAAGACAAAACAACAAATGTCCGGCAATACTTTGTGTATTGCCGGACATTTTTGTGAAGTATGGGCGGAAAAGAGCCGGTCAAAACCGATTTATCCTTATCTGAATCCGCCCTTGGGAAGCCTTTTTGCTATGCTTTATTCGTCGGATCCGTCCTCGTCGTCGTGGTCGAGGTCGAACTCTAACTCTGCGTCACATTCGGGGCAGCGGATGCTGCCGAAGTCGAGGTCGTCCTCATAGACGGTCAAGGTCTTGCCGCACTGCGGGCAGGTGACCTCATACTCGATCTCATCACCGCAGCCGCAGCAGCCGGAGCATTCGCCGTCGCAGTCATCGGGATCGTCATAATCGTCCTCGTCATCCTCGTCCATGTCGTCAAGGCACAGATCCTCAAGATACGCCATGTCCTCGCCGATATCATCGATGCTGTCAGCAAGGTCTGCGGCGGTCGCTTCGAGATCCTCGACATCGTCTGCAAGCGAGTCGAGAACATCGATCATTGCAAGCATGAGCTTGCCCTCGGAAGTTTCTCCGTCAATGCCGAGGCCCTCGGCGAGACCCTTCAGATATGCTACTTTTTCAGATGCGGTCACAAGTCAAACCTCCTTACTTTTAAGCCGACAGACGATAGAGCTCGACTTCCGTCAGCTTATTTGCTTTTTGCTTATTATCAATTATAAATAACTTATAACTTACTTTGCTCTGCCGAGATACTCGCCGGTGCGGGTGTCGATCTGGATCTTCTCGCCCTCTTCGATGAAGAGAGGGACCTTGATCTCTGCGCCGGTCTCGACGGTGGCGGGCTTGGTTGCGTTGGTAGCGGTGTTGCCTGCAAAGCCGGGGTCGGTCTCGGTGACGACGAGGTCAACGAAGAAGGGCGGCTCGACATTGAACACCTTGCCCTTGTAGGAGTAGATGGTGCATTCCATGTTTTCCTTGACGAACTTGAAGTTCTCGCCCAGAACGGACTCGTCAACGGGCTCTAACTCGTAGGTCTCGGGGTTCATGAAGTAATACAGATTGCCGTCGTTGTAGCTGTACTCCATGGTCTGGCGGTCGACGGTGGCATTCTCGAACTTTGCGGTGGGGTTAAAGGAAGTCTCGGTAACGGCGCCGGTGATGACATTCTTCATCTTGGTGCGAACGAAGGCTGCGCCCTTGCCGGGCTTGACATGCTGGAACTCAATGACCTGCATGACCTGGCCGTCCATCTCAAAGGTAACGCCGTTTCTAAAATCGCCTGCTGTGATCATATAGATAATCCTCCAATGTAAATTTTCTGTTTAAATGTCTTAACTTATGTATTCTACATTAAATAGCATAAATATGCAAGATTATTTTCTGCCCGAAAGCCGATTTTGCGCGGGTTTGCCGCCTTTTTCGCTTTTTCCGGTGCGTTTTTCAAAGGCGATCTGTATCATATACACCACAAACGATATCACGCCGAACAGATACAGGATGTTTCGCACCGACGCCGGAAAGCCCGGGACGAGCGCCTGCACTATCGCCGTGCCGAAGATGAACAGAAAGCCCATAACCGCAAGCGGCACCATGAGCTTACTGCGTATATCCTTGTCGTTGTCTTTCTTTTTGGGTTTGTTGCTTGCCATTTGCCGTCCTCCTCAAAGTATTATCAGGTTTTTATCCGCATGCGTTATGTTTTCGCAGCCGTCCTCACGCAGGATGAGCACATCCTCGATGCGGACGCCGAACTTGCCGGGCAGGTATATCCCCGGCTCTGCCGAGATGACCGCTCCGACGGGCATGACAGTCTCCGTTGCCGGTGAAGCGGGCGGCGCTTCGTGAATGTCGAGCCCCAAGCTGTGGCCGAAGCTGTGACCGAAATATTCGCCGTAGCCGGCATCGGCGATGACATCCCTTGCGGCCTTGTCTATGCTGCGGCCGGTAACGCCCGCTCTGGCTGCCTTAATGCCGGCAAGCTGAGCACGCAGAACCGTGTCGTACACATTTTTCATCTCATCCGTTGCATGGCCCACGGCGACCGTGCGGGTCATATCCGAGCAGTAGCCATACTTTAAGCATCCGAAGTCCATGGTGACAAAGTCGCCGTTCTGAACTAAAGCATCGCCCGGCACGCCGTGCGGCATGCTCGAATTTTTGCCCGTTACGGCGATGGGGTCAAAGGAGTTGCCCTCGCCGCCGTGCTTCAAAAGCCGATAGGTTATCTCGGCGGCTATATCCCGCTCGCTGACTCCGGGCTTGATTATCTGCAAAACATCACTCAGCGCAAGCTCGGCTATCGCCTGGGCACGGCGCATATACTCCTGCTCCTCGGCGGTTTTCGACGCACGCAGGGAGCTGAAAATGTGCTGGCAGGGGATCAATTTCCTGCCCAAGAGATTTTCATAGGCAAGATACTGCCCGTGCGGGAGCGTGCCCTCCTCGCCGCCGAGACGCTCGACATGCTCGTTGTCAAGCTCCGTTTTTATCAGCTGCGAAAGGCGCTTGCCCGCCCCGAAAAGGCGGAGCGTGATATTATCCGCCACCGTCATTGAAGCCGCCTCGATATAGCGGGAGTCGGTGAACAAAAACGCACTTTTTCTCGTCACGAGCACGGCACCGTCCGTAAACGCAAAGCCCGTTGCGTAGCGCTGGTTTTTCTCGTCCGTTATAAGCACCGCATCGAGCTCGGCGGCGATGAGGCTGCTTCTTATTGCTTCAACATTATTCATTTTATCATTCTTTTCCGTTTCGTTCAACACTGCGTATGTTTTTTTCAAATTTGCTTCTTGCGCCCATGACCTCGTGGCCGCAGCCGAGACAGCGCAGCTTGAAATCCGCGCCTATCCTGAGCACCTGCCAGCGCTTTTCGCCGCAGGGGTGCTGCTTTTTCATGGTGACTATATCACCGACCTGAATATCCATCTGAACCTCCGTCAGTGTTTTATCTCGTCCCAATATTTCTTCGCCGCCTGCTCTATCTTATTATCGCCGTAATCGTAGTAGCGGGCGTTTTTAAGCTCGTCGGGCAGGTACTGCTGCCGCACCCAGTGGCGGTCAAAGCTGTGCGGGTACTTGTACCCCTGCTCACGCTCAAAGCCCGTGCCGTCGGCATGGACATTCTGAAGCTCACGGGGCACGGGGCCTGTTTTGCCCGCCTTGACATCGGCGATGGCGGCATCGATCGCCATGATGCCGGAGTTTGACTTCGGTGCGGTGGCAAGGAAGATGCAGGCCTCGGCAAGCGGAAGCCTTGCCTCGGGAAGCCCGAGCTGAAGCGCCGAGTCAACGCAGGCCTTGACGATGGGCACCGCCTGCGGATAGGCAAGGCCGATATCCTCGCTGGCAGAGCACAGTATCCTGCGGCAGGCGCCCACAAGGTCGCCGACCTCCAGAAGCCGGGCTAAATAATGCAGCGCCGCATCGGGGTCGGAGCCTCGCAGCGATTTCATCAGCGCCGATAGAATGTCATAATGCTCGTCTCCCTCACGGTCATAGCGCATGGCGCTGCGCTGGGAGATCGCATCGGCGTCATTGAGGGTCAAGAGCACCTTGCCGTCATCACGCTTTGCCGCCGAGAACAGCAGCTCCACGGAGTTTATCGCCTTGCGCACATCGCCGCCGCAGGCAGAGCTTATCCTGCGCAGAACGCCGGGCTCTATCTCGGGCGTGACGGCGTTGCGCTCGGCGAGAATGTTTATCGCACGCTGCACGGCGGGCTCGACCTCGTATGCGGGGACATGCTTGAACTCGAACACGGTCGAGCGGCTCAAAATTGCGTTGAACACGCAGAAATAGGGGTTTTCCGTCGTGGATGCGATGAGCGTTATCCTGCCGTCCTCGATAAACTCCAGCAGCGACTGCTGCTGCTTTTTGTTGAAGTACTGTATCTCATCAAGATACAACAGCACGCCGCTCGGAGTAAGGAGCGTGTCGAGCTCCGATATTATCGCCTTGATATCCGCAATGCCCGCCGTGGTGGCGTTTAATTTGCGCAGTGTGCGGTTGGTTTTCTCGGCGATTATCCTTGCAACGGTGGTCTTTCCCGTGCCGGACGGGCCGTAGAATATCATGTTCGGTATCTGCCCGCTTTCGACTATGCGGCGCAGCATGCCGTTTCTGCCTAAAATGTGCCCCTGCCCGACGACCTCGTCAAGGCTGGAGGGTCTTATCTCATCTGCCAGAGGCTTATACATTGCCAATACCTCGCTGTTGTGTTTTGGGTCGAATTATGCTAAATTTGTTTGGGGTGATTTTATGCGTAGCAAAGAACAGGTTCTTGAGATAGTGCGGCTTTTGGAGGAGGAATATCCCCTCGCCGACTGCACGCTCGACTATGAAAAGCCGTATGAGCTTCTTATCTCCGTGCGTCTTGCGGCTCAATGCACGGACGCAAGGGTCAACATGATAACGCCCGCACTGTTCGAGCGCTTCCCGACGCTTGAGAGCTTCGCCGCAGCGAAGGTCGAGGATGTCGAGGAATATGTCCGTTCCTGCGGCTTTTACCGTGCCAAGGCCCGGGACATTGTCGCCTGTGCGAAAATGCTTGTCGAAAATTACGGCGGCAAGGTGCCCGACAGCATGGAGGAGCTTTTGAAGCTTCCCGGGGTAGGCCGCAAGACGGCAAACCTCATCCTCGGCGATGTGTACCGCATCCCGGGCTCGACGGTTGTGGACACGCACTGCATCCGCATTTCAAACAGGCTCGGCTTGGTCGATAACCTCAAAGACCCCGTCAAGATAGAATTTGAGCTGCGCAGGCAGCTTCCGCCGGAGAAAAGCTCCGACTTCTGTCACCGCATCGTCCTGCACGGCAGAGCGGTGTGCACCGCACGCAAGCCGATGTGCGAAAATTGCTGCCTAAAGAGCGTTTGTCAGTTCTGCGAAAGCTGAATGTCTTTCTCGATGATTGCCTTCAGTCCCTGCTGAACGGCGGTCTCGAAGCCGAGCTCCTTGAGCTTGCACACGCCCTCGATGGTCGTGCCGCCCGGGGAGCAGACCTTATTTATGAGCGCAATGGGGTGCTCGCTTGAGTCCATGGCAAGCAGTCCGCTGCCGACAACGGTCGCCGTGGCGATCTCCTCGGCCATGGGGCGGGCAAAGCCCGCACGCACGCCGGCCTCGGCAAGTGCGTCTATGTACAAAAGCACGAATGCGCCCGAAGCGCCGCCGAGTGCGCCGAATGCGGGAAACTGCGCTTCTTCAATATGATATATCTTGCCGACGGTCGAGAAAATGCCGTCGGCGATTTTTATATGCTCGTCCTTGGCGTTTTTGCCGCCGCAGATTGCGGTGACGGAGGCCTTGACCTTGGCGTTTATATTCGGCATAACACGCACGACGGGAACGCCCTTGCCGAGCTTTGCCTCGTACCAGTCGCAGCTTTTCCCTGCTGCAATGGTAATAACGAGCTTATCCTTTGTTATCGCTCCGCCTATTTCGTCAAGCAGCTTCGGCATGACCTGCGGCTTTACGCACAGCACGACGACCTCCGCTTTTTCCACGGCTTCGAGAGCCGAGGCACAGGGAATGAGCCCGTGGCGGTCACGCAGAGCGTTTGTCTTTCCTTCCGAGCGATTATATCCGTAAATGTTGTCGTTTTTGAATTTACCCGAGGCAGCCATGCCTGCGATAATGGCAGACGCCATGTTGCCCAGACCTATAAATGAATATTTCATGTTAAGCCGTCCTTTGCGTTTTATCGTTTTTTATCATTTTAACATTATAAATTAAAATAGACAAGCTCTGCATGAATTTCTTGTTAAAAGCAAAATAAATTTCACAAAGGTATTGACAAATCGTGAATTGCGGTTATAATGGCGGTGAATTGAACAGAGCATGATAGAGGCGCGGTCGCCATCAGTAGCTTAGTAAAACGCCGGGAAGCGTTAAGCGAAAGGGGCCTCCGCCGAAGAGCCGATCATTTTCCCGAATGGCCGGTGTCTGGGACGCAGGAGAATATCCTGCGGACTGTCGCAAATGCGGAGAGCTGTCATGATCGGCATGAATTGTTTTTCCTGTTGAGTCATGAAGCGTCATGGCTCAATTTTTTGTTCAAAAGAAAGGAAAAACCGTTATGGAATTCGTAAACACCTTCTGGGCGCTGGTCCCGCCGATAGTCGCAATCGTCCTTGCGCTTATCACTAAGGAGACCTTCAGCTCGCTGTTCATCGGCATTTTGGTCGGTGCACTGTTCGTCTCCAACTTTAACCCCATCGGCGCACTTGACGCCATGATCAAGAACGGCTTCACGGAAGCCATCACCGGTAACGCAGGTATCTTCATGTTCCTCGTTATTCTCGGCATCATGGTCGCTCTCGTTAACTCCACGGGCGCTGCCGCAGCCTTCGGACGGTGGGCGGCAAAGCATGTCAAGACCCGTGCGGGCACGCTGTTTGCAACCTTCGTTCTCGGCGTTCTGATCTTCATCGACGACTACTTCAACTGCCTGACCGTCGGCTCCGTCATGCGTCCGCTGACCGATAACCAGAAGATCTCGCGTGCAAAGCTTGCATACATCATCGACGCTACCGCAGCTCCCGTCTGCATGATCGCCCCCGTTTCCTCTTGGGCGGCAGCGGTCTCCGGCGTTGCAGAAGACCTTGACGCAGGCATCTCCGGCATCCAGCTTTTCATCCAGGCTATCCCCTTCAACTTCTACTCCCTGCTGACCTTCGTGTTCGTCATCGGCATGATCGTCATGGGCTTTGACTACGGCCCCATGGCAAAGAGCGAGCTTGAGGCTCTCAAGGGCAATCTCGGCTCCCTCGGCGGCGACGAAGAGGTCGAGAACACCAAGGCAACTCTGTGGGATATGCTCATCCCCATCATCGTACTTATCATAATGTGCATCATCGGCCTTATGTATGTCGGCGGCTTCTGGGATCCCGAAAGCGGCGTCGCAGGCGACTTTGTCGGCGCATTCGGCAACACCGACGCATTCGTCGGTCTGCCTTGGGGCTCTCTCGTGGCAGTCGTTTTCACCATCATCTACCTCTGCTGCCGCCGTGTCACCACCTTCAAGGACGCAATGAGCTGCGTAGTCAAGGGCTTCAACGCAATGGTTCCCGCTATCCTCATTCTGACCTTTGCAGTTACGCTTAAGAACATGACGGGTCTGCTCGGCGCAGCCACCTATGTTGAGGGCGTTATGAAGGCCGCTTCCGCAGGTCTGTTCAACATGCTGCCTGCTATCATCTTTGTCGTTGCCTGCCTGCTCGCTTTCGCAACCGGCACCAGCTGGGGCACCTTCGGTATCCTCATCCCCATCGTCCTGCCTATCTTCAAGGTCGGCGATCCCCTGCTCATGATCGGCATCTCCGCCTGCCTTGCAGGTGCTGTCTGCGGCGACCACTGCTCGCCTATCTCCGACACCACCATCATGGCTTCCGCCGGTGCAAACTGCAACCACATCGAGCATGTCCAGACCCAGCTTCCGTATGCGATCACCGTTGCAGCACTGAGCTTCGTGAACTTCGTCATCGCAGGCTTTGTCAAGAACGCATGGATCTGCCTGCCCATCGGCATCGTGATGACCATCGTTGTGCTGTTCATCCTCCGCTCCACCGTCGGCAAGAAGACCAACACTGTCCAGCAGCAGTAATACCTGAAACATTCAAAAGCCTCGCTTCTTCGGAAGCGAGGCTTTTTTATTATATAATTATAATTATACAAACGATATGCGATATTGCTCGCCGGTCTCGGCATCGACGAGGATGCGCAGGGTGTCGTCGTTTTTGCTTTCGCACTCGAACTCATAGCACAGGCGCTCATTGCCGCCCGCCGTTTCGGCGTAGACCATGCCCTTTGGCTTTGCGCTCAGCTCCTTCGGCAGCGCCGACGCCGCCTGCGTTTGGGTCACGATGCTCCCGGGCTTTGCGTGCTTTTGGGTATCGGAATAATGTCCGCTTGCGTCAAAGGAATAGACCGTGCCGTCATCGGCGGCGACGGAAATTCTGACGCTGTCTTTCTCGCAGCGCACGCCGCCGTCAAGGCGCTCAAAGCGCATGGACTGCAAATTTCCCATGCGTTCCGAGGACGCTAAATGCATATGATCGAAACCATGCTTTGTTAAAAATTCTTTTGCCGCTTTTTCCATGTCCTCAGCCGGCATGTCGCCCGTGACGATTCGGGATGAGCTCAATGACACGACATTGCCCCAGCCGTCGACAAGGATGCTTTTATCCTCATGCTCGAAGCTCGTTGCGCCGACCTCACTGCGGTACTGAAGCGATATCTCGTCACCCTCAAGGCCGAGAAAATCGGCAGCTATCGTGCGTGCTTCATCCTCGGTAATAGGGTCTTTGCACTCCTCGGCGTCCGCCTTGTTGTACCTGCCGTCGTAGCTCAGCTCCGGCAGCTCGCCGATGCCGCTTTCCATTTCGAGCATGGCGGTGCTTAAAAGCGATGCGCCGGTGTCGTCAAACAGTGCCTCCGGCTCGTCCATCTTCACCGTGCCGTTGTCGATATCGTCACGCAGCGCATCAAGCGCTTCGGTGATGCTCTCGGCGGTCTTGTAAAGCTCTGCAAAGCTTTTCCGGGTCTTATCGTCAAAGCCGCCGCTTCCCATGAGCGACTGCGAAAAATCCGCCGCAACGCCGACAAAGCGTGCGGTGTTTTCAAGCTCCTGCGTGGAAAACGGCAGCTCGGACATGGTCATGCCCGCCGTCAGGCAGCTGCCGTAGACATCGGCGCAGACCGAGGCCGACATCTCTGCGCCGGTTGCGTAAGCGCCCCTGTGCAGAGCGTCGCTCAGTTTTTCCGCCGCCGTGACCACCTCACCGAAGGCGTGCTCATAGCCGTAGCGTGCGGTGCTGCGGTAGCCTGCGCTGCCCACCGACAGCACTGCCGAGTACGCCCCGAAGGCGATCGCCGCCGCCGACAGATATGTTATTATTAAAATAAAGGTTTTCTTCTTGATATACATAAAAACACCTCTCAAGGCTATTTTGCCCTCGAGAGGTGCTTAATATTAACTTAATTTTTAATTGACACGCTCCACAGGTTCGATATCTGCCCCGACAGGCGCTCATAGCTCCAGTGACGGAGGCTATTGTCGATGCTGTTCGGGTCGTTTACCGTGAAGCCTGAATCGTCGCAGCCGGTCACGACGACAAAATGTCCGCTGCTTGTGAAATCGCCCGGACCGAGCGCAAGGATTATGATCGCGCCGGAATCCAGCACATTTTTCATTGACCCTTCCCACAGCGGCAGCTCGGTTGCCGATAGCCCCAGCAAGGCGCTGCCTTCGCTTATAAGCGTCCACGAGCTGCCGTTTCCCGGCACGCAGTAGCCGTTTTCCTCTGCCATCCTGGCAACAAAAAGCGGCGAATACGCTGCATTTTTCGTAAGATACACCGCAGCCATCGAAAGGCAGGTCGGACCGCAGCCGGCGGTGCCGACAAAGCCGCTGCCGTAGCTTTCGTAGCCCCAGCGCTCATCCCATTGGATGAACAGAGGAACAGTGCCGCTGTGCGCATCGGCACTAAGGTCGATGGTAAAGTGCTTGTCCTTTAGCTCGGGGTAGTTGTAAACAAAGTCTATCGTCTGCGGACACTTTTCCGCCGTTTCCACGAGAATTACGGGATACTCATCGCTTGAGCGAATCTGCTCGAGCTTTTCGGCGTCGCTGGGCTCGCCGGGCGGCAGCGATTTGACATATGAGCAGCCGGAAAGCTGCAAAAGTAAAATGCACACGCAAACACAAACGGATAAAACTTTTTTCATTGGCTTCCTCCCCAAGAGCAAAAAGTGCTCCTGTTTTCGCTGTTATCGTAGCAAAAACAGGAGCTTTGTTTATCCGTTTCACCCTATGAAATTATGATGCTTTTTGCGCGAAAATCTTACGATTTTCCTACGGGCAGCATGACGACGAATTCGACCGTTTCGTCGGCGCTGCGCGCATTTATATTTCCGCCGTGGAGGGCAACGATGTTGCTTGCTATGGCAAGACCCAGTCCTGCACCGCCGGAGGACGAGCGTGCGGCATCAAGTCTGTAAAACTGCTCGAATATGCGCCGCAGCTTTTCCTCGGGGATGGTATTCCCACGGTTTAAAACACTGACAGAAGCATTTTCGCCCTCGAGCTGTGCGTTTATCACGATCTCAGTGCCGGGATAGCTGTAGAGCACCGCATTGCGCAGAAGATTATCAAAAACGCGCTGCATTTTGCCGGCGTCGCAGCGCACAGGCAGCGTTTCGGGCGTGCACAGTGTGCAGGTAAGCGATTTTTTCCTGAGCATGGGCATGAACTCGAACCTGAGCTGCTCGAGCAGGCGCACAAGGTCAATGCTTGTATAATCAAGCGTAACCGTCGAGAGATTAAAGCGCGTGATCTCGAAAAACTCGTTTATCAGATCCTCGAGCCGCTGCGCCTTGTCGAGCGTTATCGACAGGTATTTTTCGCGCAGCTCGGGGCTTATCTGCTGCTCGTCGTGCAGAAGCGTGAGATAACCGATGACGGATGCCAGCGGCGTTTTCAAATCGTGCGCAAGGTACATGACAAGGTCGTTTTTGCGCGCGGTCTCCTCTTGCAGAAGGCGCTGCGAGCGCATCAGCTCGACCTTGGCATTGCTCAGGGGAACGGCTATCTCGTTCGGCAGGCTGCCGTCGGGAGTATCGCTGAGCATGAACTGCCCGACCGCATTGCCTATGCTGCGGCGCTCGGCATTCACGCGAAGCCGCGAAACGAAGGCAACGGCAATGACAAAAATCGCGAAGGCTGCAAGTGAAAGCCTGAGTGCAAGCCCCTTTATGGCGATCCAATCGGGTTCAATATAGCTCGTTGACGCAGTCTGGTCGTAGTATTTCATCATGTAGTTTTTAGCGAACCAGTTGCTCAGCACGCCGTTTAAGCTGTTGTCGAAAAAGCTCAGCAGCATAACTATGAGCGCCGCTCCGACTATAAGCACGGCAAGCAGGGTGAGCGCTGAGCGCAGGGCGCTTTTACTTTTCGATTTCATAGCCCACACCCCACACCGTTTTTATGAATTTCGGATTTCGCGCCGGTTCGTGCATTTTTTCGCGCAGGCGTCCGATGTGCGCCATGACGGTATTGCTGCTGCTCGTGAGGAATTTTTCCTTCCACACCGCCTCGAACAGCTCCTCGGACGCAACCACCTTGCCTGCGTTATCGCACAGATACCACAGGATATCAAATTCCGTCGGCGTGAGGGCAAGCTCACTGCCGAACAGCGTGCAGCGGCGGCTTGTGCGGTTTATCACAAGACCTCGGATATCCCTTTCGCAGCCGTCATCGACGCTCCTGCGGCAGCGGCGCAGAACGGTTTTGACACGCGCCGTGACCTCGAGAGGGTTAAACGGCTTTGTTATGTAGTCATCCGCGCCGAGAGTCAACCCGAATATCTTGTCGGAATCGGCTGTGCGTGCAGTGAGCATGATGGCAGGAAAATCGTGAGCTTCGCGCATTTTGCGCAAAAGCGCAAAGCCGTCCGTGTCCGGCAGCATCACATCTAAAACGGCAAGCGCCGGCTCGCATTTTTCGACAAATTTAAGCGCATCGGCACCCGTGAGGAACTTATGCACCTCAAAGCCGTCGTTTTCAAGGTAAAGAGCGATAAGATCGGCAATTTCCTTTTCGTCGTCAACGACGATTATAATATCAGCCATTTATCCGAGGCTTTTTTCAAGCTTTTCAATCGCGACATTCATGCGGCGTAGGGTCTCGGCTTTGCCGAGGATGCGGCAGATCTCGACTGCGCCGCCGGGCGTGACCGCCTTGCCGGCTGCGGCGATGCGCACGGGCCACATGACCTTGGCATTTTTGCACTCGCAGCGTGCGGCCATATCGGTCATGGCGGTGAGTATATTCTCATCGCACCAATCGTCTATCGCCTCGAACACGGGCAGCATCGCCTTGAGCATCTCAAGCGAGCCCGCCTCGTCGGTCTTGGACTTTTTATGCACGAACAGCGCCGTGTCGTACTCGGGAAGCGTGTCGAAGAAATCTAACTTCTCGGGGATATCGGTCAAAACCTCGGTGCGCTGCTGGAGCAGGGCGGCGATGGCAGCCGGGTCAATGTCGGGATTCTTGACCGCCTGACGGATAAACGGCTCTGCGGCCTTGGCAAAGGCCTCGGGGCTCATTGCACGGATATACTCGGCGTTAAAGAACTTGAGCTTTTCAATGTCGAAAATGGCCGGAGACTTGGAAAGTCCCTTGAGCTCGAAAATTTCGGCAAGCTCGTTCATGGTGTAGACCTCACGCTCGCCGCCGGGGCTCCAGCCGAGCAGGGCGACATAGTTGACGACGGCGTCGGTCAGGTAGCCCTGTGCAATGAGATCCTCATAAGACGGGTCGCCGTGGCGCTTGGACATCTTGTTGTGCGCATCACGCATGACCGGCGAGCAGTGAACATAGCAGGGGATAGGCCAGCCGAACGACTCGTACAGCAGATTGTACTTCGGCGACGACGACAGATACTCCGAGCCGCGAACGACATGGGTGATGCCCATGAGGTGGTCGTCGACGACATTTGCAAAGTTATAGGTCGGCAGTCCGTCACGCTTTATGAGCACCTGATCGTCAAGGGTCTTGTTCTCAACGGTGATATCGCCGAAAATTTCGTCATGGAAGGTGGTCGTGCCCTCCTCGGGGATGCGCTGGCGGATGACATGCGGTTCACCGGCGGCGGCACGGCGGTCGCTCTCCTGCTTGCTCATGCTGCGGCAGGGGTCGGCGACCTTTTCAAAGCCTGCGCCCTCGTCAGCATCGCTCTTTTCGCAGAAGCAGCGGTAGGCGCAGCCCTTTTCGACAAGAAGCTCGGCGTATTTGCCGTAAAGCCCACGGCGCTCGGTCTGGACATACGGGCCTACGGGGCCTCCGATATCCGGGCCTTCGTCGTGATCAAGGCCGCACTCTGTCAGCGTGCGGTAGATTACATCGACTGCACCCTCGACAAGGCGCTCCTGATCGGTGTCCTCGATGCGCAGGATAAACTTGCCCTTGTTGTGGCGGGCGATGAGCCATGTGTACAGCGCCGTTCTTAGGTTGCCCACATGCATATAGCCCGTCGGGCTGGGAGCAAAGCGGGTGCGCACCTCGCCCTTGGGGATGCGTGCCTCCTGCTCGGAAAACCATTTTTCGTCTATCATTTTTACCTCCGTTCAATCCGAAGTCAGCTTAATTATTATACTCCTATATACTATTTTACATTTTCGTTATTGTCAAGTGAGAAGTAAAATGATACAATGCGAGATTAGCATAATATAATTTCCTGAAAGGCGATAATTAAAATGGAAAATACTACGAAGAAGATAATGCTTTCCGGCATCCAGCCCTCGGGTGACCTGCATTTAGGCAACTACTTAGGTGCGGTGAAGAACTGGAGTGCGCTTGCCGATGAGTTTGATTGCTACTACTTCATGGCCGATCTGCACACGCTTACCGTGCGCCAGAATCCGACGGAGTTCCGCCGCCGTGCGCTCACGCAGCTTGCGCAGTACATCGCCTGCGGTCTCGATCCCGAGAAGAACACACTGTTTTTGCAGAGCCATGTGCATGAGCACGCCGAGCTCGGCTGGATACTCAACTGCTACACCATGTTCGGTGAGCTAAGCCGCATGACGCAGTTTAAGGACAAGTGCGCAAAGAACGCCGACAACATTAACGGCGGCCTGTTCACCTACCCCGCTCTCATGGCGGCGGACATCCTGCTTTATCAGGCGGATTTCGTTCCCGTCGGTGAGGATCAGCGCCAGCACTGCGAGCTGACAAGGGATATCGCCACCCGCTTTAACAACCTCTACGGCGAGACCTTCAAGATCCCCGAGGCGTACATCCCCAAGGTGGGCGCAAGGGTCATGGGTCTTGGCAACCCCTCCTCGAAGATGAGCAAGTCCGACCCCAACGGCTGCGTGTTCCTCTTGGAAAAGCCCGAGGATATCGCACGCAAGTTTAAGCGTGCCGTCACCGACTCCGACACCGAGCACTGCGTGCGCTTTGACCCCGAGAACAAGCCCGGCGTTTCCAACCTCATGAACATTTACGCCGCCGTCACGGGCAAGAGCTTTGACGAAATCGAGAAAGAATTTGACGGTCTCGGCTACGGTGCGTTCAAGCCCGCCGTCGGCGATGCCGTTATCGAGATGCTGCGCCCCATTCGTGAGGAGGCAGAGCGCATCCTCGCCGACAAGGCGTATCTTGAAAAGGTCTACACAGAGGGCGCTCAGAAGGCAAGCTGCATCGCCCGCAAGACCCTGCGCAAGGTTTACAAGAAGATAGGTTTAGTAGAAAAGCCTAAATTCTGACGGGTCTGTTTTCGCTCATGCTGCGTTGGAGCGCCGGGAAATACGCCATGGTATTCCCTGCACGCCCAGCCTTGCCTGAGCGAAAATATCCGACGGTAAACTATCCGACGGTTTAACTTAACGGAAATTTTAAAGATATAAATTTTTTCGGAGACAGCTATGGTCGATTACAGCACGGCTGCTTGGATAAAGATAATCCTTGCATTAGTTATTGCATTTGCCATTTCATTTATAGCGACGCCGCTCGTGAAGAACTTTGCGGTCAAGGTCGGAGCTATCGATATTCCCGACAAAAAGCGCCATATCCACAGCCACCCGATACCCCGCATGGGCGGTCTGGCGATATTTACAGGATTTTTAATCTCGGTGCTTTTGTTTGCAAATATAACAACGCAGGTCAGAGGCATCTTAGTCGGTGCGATACTCATCGCCGTCGTCGGTGCGATAGACGATGTTCTTAACCTCAACGCATGGCTCAAGTTCGGCGTGCAGATACTCGCCGCTGTCATTGCGGTGCTCTCGGGCATCATCATAAATGTCGTCACCAATCCCCTGCATATAACGAGCTCTCAGGCCATCACCATCGGCATACTTTCCGTCCCCGTGACGATACTGTGGATAGTCGGCTGCACAAACTCCGTTAATCTCATCGACGGGCTTGACGGACTTGCCTGCGGCGTTTCCGCCATCGCATCGCTGACTATGCTCGTCGTGTCGATGCTCGTTTCCGACTCCAACAGCAATGTTGCGACGATACTCGCCGCCCTGTGCGGAGCGTGCCTCGGCTTTATCCCGTATAACCTCAATCCGGCGAAAATTTTCATGGGCGACACGGGCGCTCTGCTGTTAGGCTACATTCTCGCAACGGCCTCGGTCATCGGCATGTTCAAGTTCTATGCCATCGTGACCTTTATCCTGCCGGTGCTGGCACTCGCCGTCCCGCTTTCGGACACCATCTGCGCCTTTACCCGCCGCATCCTGCACGGTCAAAGCCCGTTTCACGCCGACAGAAGCCATTTCCACCACAAGCTGCTCGACATGGGTCTGAATCAGAAGCAGGCAGTCGCCGTTTTGTATGCGATATCGGCGATCCTCGGCCTTGCCGCCGTGCTGATAACCTCGAAGGGTCCTGCAAGAAACATCCTCGCCGCCATCGCCTTTGCGATTGCCGTGTGCATCTGGTGGTTCGTGTTCAGGCACAATAAAAACATCCATCTCCACCACGAGCCGGCCGCCCAAGCGCCTGCCGCCGAGGAAACGGAAGAGAAAAATGAAGAAAATTAAGGTCATGTCCGTCTTCGGGACAAGACCCGAGGCGATAAAAATGCTCCCGCTCGTGCGGGAGCTGGAAAAGCGTCCGGAGACGGAGAGCGTTGTATGCGTCACCGCCCAGCATCGGCAGCTGCTCGACTGCGTGCTGCGCTGTTTTGAGCTTGAGCCGGACTATGACCTTGATATCATGACCGAGGGACAGTCGCTGTATTCTGTCACCGCCAAGGCGCTTACGGGCATGGAGGGCTGCCTTGCGCAGGCAAAGCCCGACCTCGTGCTCGTCCACGGCGACACCGCAACGGCGCTTGCCGCCGCCCTCGCCGCATTTTACGCAAAAATTCCCGTAGGCCATGTCGAAGCCGGTCTGCGGACATATGATCTGCAAAGCCCCTTTCCCGAGGAGGCCGACCGCTGCCTGATATCCCGCCTTGCGGCGCTGAACTTTGCGCCCACCGAGGCTAACGCCGAGAACCTGCGGCGTGAGCGTGTCCCGGGCGAAATTTTCGTCACCGGCAACACGGTCATCGATGCGATGAAAATGCCGTCAAAGCGCACGGCGTTTCGCTCGCCGGAGCTTGCGCAGCTCGATTTTTCACGCAGGATCGTGACCCTCACCTGCCACCGCCGTGAAAACTACGGTGAGCCGATGGAGAGCATTTTCTCCGCCGTGAAAGAACTTGCCGAGCGGCACGGCGATATTACCGTTATCTACCCCGTGCACAGTGCGCCCGAGGTGCGCAGTGCGGCGAAAAAAATTCTCGTCAGCACGCAAAATGTGAAGCTCATCGAGCCGTTGGACGCATTGGATATGCGTCTTCTGCTTTCCAGCAGCTATTTTGTCATGACCGACTCCGGCGGCCTGCAGGAGGAGGCTCCGGCGCTGGGCAAGCCCGTTTTGCTTCTGCGCCGTGAGACCGAGCGCCCCGAAGCGGTCGAGGCGGGCACGGTGAAGCTCACCGGTGTGCGTCGTGACGATATTCTCCGTGACGCAGAGCTTTTGCTCACAGACCCCGCAGCCTACGAGCGCATGGCGAACGCCGTAAACCCCTACGGTGACGGTCACGCCGCCGAGCGAATCGCCGATGCGATAATCGAACACTTCAAAACCACCTGAAAGCCGTCCCAGCAGGACGGCTTCTTAAATATTACAAAAGATACATAGCGCCCATAATGATAAGCAGATCTTTATCCCCGCTCTCACGGTACATGAGATAGAGGATGAGTATCAAAAGCAGATCCTCCGTCTCGAGCTCGCCTAACTTTTCCGGGATGAGCCGTGACAGCGAGCCGCCTAAAAGCGGCATTTGGTTCGGCGGCTTTTTCTGCGCAGGTCTCGGCGGCGGGGGCGGCGGTCTGCGATTTTGCTCCTTGGGCTCGGCGACCTTTTCGGGTCTGCCTGAATTTCCGCGGTAGCGGTTATACATTGCCATCGTCATCGCCTCCGAACTGCGCCGCTATTGACGCTATGGACGCAAGCTTTGCTATCTTCATCGCTTTGTCCATCTTGCTGCGCCGCTTTTCCGACAGATACGGGCGCATGGCCTCGAGAAGCTTTTTGTCGTTCGAGGTCTTAGCTTCCGAGCTCTTCATAAGCCCGCTTATTTTTTTAAGAAGTCCTTCATCCGACCCCGTGTCCGGCGCAGGTTCCGGCGGTGCTTCGCCGCCCATGAGCGACTTTGCAATGCCTGCTATCCGCTCCATCTGTCCCGGATCATTCAGCAGCTCATTGAGCTTATCCTCAAACTCGCTCACAGGCAGCGCTCCTTTCACTCCATCGCTTTTTTAAGCTTTTCGGCAAGCCTTTTGCCCTCGTCGGTGCTCAGTACCTGCGAGAGGATATCCTTGAGTGCTGCGGTGTCGCCGCTTTTTGCGGCTCGCTCTAATTTCTCCTGATCTACCATGCGGCTGACCGCCTTACCCTCGGCGGTGTCGGCAAGGCTTTTGAGCCGTTCGCCCTTTCCGCTGCGGCTGAGCTCCTCGCCCAGCCGTTCCAAGTCCTTCATAAGTCATCACCCGGTCTATTATATTCACCTATACTGCGGAGGTTTACAATGAAAATTGCCGTTTTTTCCGACACCCACGGTCTGGCACAGGGCATGATAGATGCCGTGCGGGAGTATCGCCCCGATCAGGTCATCCACCTCGGCGACGGTATGCGTGACGCCGAGCGCCTAATGCGTGAGTTTCCTGAAATACCCGTGTGCACCGTGCCCGGAAACTGCGATTATGACAGCTATGACCCAGAGTACAAGGTCATTGATCTATGCGGCATGAAGGCGTTTTTGACACACGGCCACCGCTACGCCGTCCGCAGCGGCAGGCTCGACACACTCCTGTACGCCGCCGAGTGCAGCGGTGCGCAGATAGTCATGTTCGGTCACACGCACCGTGCCGGCTTTGACAACATCGGCGGCATGTTCGTCCTCAACCCCGGCACCGCCGGTCAAGGCCTCAACCGCACCTGGGCAAAGCTCGAACTCGGCCCCACAGGCGAGATACATTGTGATATATGCAAGATAAAGTAACGCAAAAGCGACCGGAAACCGGTCGCTTTCTTCATTATTCCAATGTTATCTCACTTTCTCCATGTTGCGGGGGCGAACATTATAAGCAGGGGGAATATCTCAAGGCGGCCGAGGAACATGTCAAAGCACAGGGCGAGCTTACTCGGAACCGACAGGCCCGACACGCCGTAGGTGAAGGTGTTTGCATCGATGCCGTAACCGATATTGCCGATGCTCGATATCGCAACGACGATGCCCTTGCCGAAGTCGAGCCCGTCAAGCGAGAGTATCACCGCCGTAATAACAAGCGCCATGAGATACGCAACGGCGAAGCTGTTTACCGATGACACGGTCTCCTCGTCAACGACCTCGTCATCGACCCTGATAAGGTGCACCGAGCCCGGGGTGATGGCCTTGGCGATGGCTCGGTATGTGCTTTTTGCAAGGATCATGACCCTTGAAAGCTTCATGCCGCCGCCGGTCGAGCCCGACATGGGGCCGGTTATCATGAGAACCAGCAGCAGCGACCAAACAAACGGCGACCACAGCCCTGCGTCAACGGACACATAGCAGGTGGTGCTGATAATTGAAATGACCTGGAACAGCGAATGGCGGATATCCTCGCCGGCAGTCGCAAACTGTGCAGCCGACGAGATGCCGATGACGAGCGCCATGCCCAGAACGAGCACACCGAACACACGCAGCTCGTGATTGCGCTTTATGCGCAGAAGCTCACGGGCGATGAGGCAGTAGAAAATGCTGAAGCTCATGCTGCACAGCGTCATGAACACCAGCGTCACGGTCTGTACATAGCTGCCGTAGGACACCAAGCTGCCGTTTCTGATCGCAAAGCCGCCGGTGCTGACGGTGGAGAGGGCAATATTTACGCTGTCAAACAGCGGGATATCGCCGAGAACGAGCAGCAGAACCTGTGCAGCGGTCAAGAGAATGTATATCTCGTACAGAAGCTTTGCCGACTTCTGCATCCTCGGGACGAGCTTGCCCGCCATCGGGCCGGGGAACTCCGCCCGCAGCAGGAACATCGAGCTGCCCTCACGGGCAGCGGGCACGATCGCAAGCATGAACACCAGAACTCCCATGCCGCCGACCCAGTTCGTGATGCTGCGCCAGAGCAGGATCGCCCTCGGTGCGGCCTCGACATCGTCCAATATCGTTGCGCCGGTCGTCGAAAATCCCGACACGGTCTCGAATATCGCATCGCCCGGGGCGGTGATGACACCGCTGACATAAAACGGTATAGCGCCGAATACGGAGATGACTATCCACGCAAGCGCAACGGTCACGCAGCCGTCTCTTGACCCTAAGCTCATGCTCGACCGATTTACGAGTGCAAGCGGAAGCCCCACGACGAGCACCGCCGCGATTGCGATCGCAAAGCCGTGCATTGCGGCTCGGTCGCCGTCGGCAAATGCCAGCAGCAGCGGCGCCAGCATAAATACCGCCTCCATGCACAAAATCGTACCGACGGTTTTTCTTATCGTTTTAAAATTCATATCCGCCGCTTACTCCTTGGCAAATATATCATTGAGGTCCAAAATATCACGCCCGGCCGTTGTCACGACGACGACGGTGTCGCCCGCCGAGAGTCTGTCACGGCCGCCGGGTATCTTGATCTTGCCCATGCTGTTGATGCACGCAAGCAGTATGCCGGGCTTGAGCTTAATATCCATGAGCGGCTCGTTAAGATGCTTTGTCGCCTCGGTCACGGCAAACTCGAGTGCCTCCGCACCGCCGCCGGCAAGCTTATGTATCGTCAGCACCGCACTGCCGCCGGTGTTCTCCATCGCACGGACATAGCGCACGATGGCTCGGGAGCTTATCTGCTTCGGGCTTATGAGACTGTCCGCTCCACGGTCGCCGAGTATCTCGCCGTATTCGCTGCGGTTGATTTTCGTGAGAAGCTGCGGAACGCCCACCTTGCGGGCAAACATGCCGATTATGATGTTCTCCTCGTCCATATCCGTCATCGGCAGCACGGCGTCCATGCGGGCGATGTTGTGCATTTTCAAGACCGCCTGCTTCGAGCCGTCCGAGCAAATGACAGTCGCCTCCGGCAGCGCCTCGGACAGGTACTCACACCTCTTGCGATCCATTTCGATTATCTTCACATGCGCACCGCTCTTTGCGAGCATCGGGGTCAGGTACTCGGCAATACGTCCGCCGCCCACGATGAGCACATTTTTAGACCGCTTCGAGCGCAGCTTCAGCTCATGCGTGAGCTCCACGAGCGCCGAGGTGGGAGCGGTCGCATATATCCTGTCGCCGGCTTCGAGCACAAATCGGCCGTCGGGGATGAACGCCTTGCCGTCACGCACGACGGCGCACACGAGCGTGCGGGTGCGTATCTTGCTGCCCATGTCCGACAGGCGCAGGCCGCACAGCGGGCTTTCCGGCTCGATGCCGAGCTCCACTATCTCAGCCTTGCCCTCGGCAAAGGTGTCTCGCTTTATAAACGCCGGAATCTGCAGCAGGCGGTATAGCTCCTTGGCGGCAAGCAGCTCGGGGTTGATGGACATGGAAAGGCCGAGCTCGTCCTTGAGGACATAAAGCTGCTCGGAATACTCACGGTTGCGCACACGGGCTATCGTGTTCATGCAGCCGAGCTTTCGTGCCAAAATGCAGGCGAGGAGGTTCACCTCGTCCTTCGCCGTGACCGCCACCATGAGGTCGCACTCATCGACATTCGCCTCACGCTGCGTGGCTATCGCCGCACCGTTGCCGTAAAGCGTCATGACATCGAGCGTTTCGGATATCATCTTGACCTTTTCCTTGTCGTTGTCGACAAGCACAATGTCGTGATTTTCGTTTGCAAGCTCCTCGGCGAGCGAGAAGCCTATCTTGCCGCCGCCGATAATTACGATTTTCATGCAGAGATCCTTTCCGAACGATTTCTTTAATGTATAATTTTATCATATATGCGGCGCTGTTTCAAGATACACAGTCCCCCGCTTGCGCTGAGAGTGACTGATGTGTTAGGATAAATGCAATTCTACTTCCGAGGGGTGTATTTGTTCGCCGTGAGCAGATAGTATTAGCTCAGCAAAAGGAGGTTTCAACATGGATCTAATTAAGATAGGCAAATATATAGCAGGCAAGCGCAAGGAGGTGGGGCTTACCCAGCGGCAGCTTGCCGATAAGCTCGGCATGAGCGACAAGTCGGTGTCCAAGTGGGAGCGTGGCGTGTGCCTGCCGGATGTGGCGCTGTACTCGGATCTGTGCGGCATCCTCGGCATCAGCATCAACGAATTTCTCGCCGGCGAGGATATCCCGCAGGAGAGCGTGGTGCAAAAGTCCGAGGAGAACATCATCGGCGTCGCCACCGCCGGTAAGCACCGGCAGAAAAAGCTCAAGTCCGTCATCGGCATCCTGCTTGCCGTGTCGATACTTGCGCTGTCGGTCATCGGCGTGATGCTCGTCAATGAATATTGGCCGCAAAACTGCATCTACCCCGTCAGCAATGCCAAAAGCGTCGAGATGGAGACCGTCAAAATGCTCTCAGGCCCGGATGGTGCGCTCGTCTACGATTATAAAACGAGCGACAAATATAAGCGGCTGATAATCTACCGCTATGAGTATGTCTCAGGCAAGCTCGTGAGCAAGGAAGCGATAGGCTCGATCGGCTACGAGCAGCCCCTCGGCTCGCCCAAAAGCGGCAAGCTGTTTTTTGTGCCCGATGTTGAGCACTCCACCGTCAAATTCATCTCCGCCGGCAGCGGCTCGCTGGATATACCCATCTTCACCGATGTCGACAAGGATGAGTTCAATCTGCGCACCATGCTCGGATTAGCGGGCAAAACGCCCGTTGAATACGACAAGGAGATGGGGCTTTTCGCCCTCGTCTGCGGCAAGGAGCGTGTCTACACCTCCGTCATCGACGAGTACGGCCAAACCACCGCCCCCGCCAACGACTATGTCTGTTACTTCTCCGTCGAATTCGGGAAATAACAAAAAGCTCTCCTGCTTTGGAAACAGGAGAGCTTTGTTGAGCTGATAACACTTGCGTTTGTTTAATGACGGCAACTATTACTTGCTCGCATCCGGTGGCAAGTCTCAGGACATCCGCAAATACAGGGTTGAGCGATTCGGCAAGGGTAAGGACACATTCTATTTTAAAGAGGACGATGACCATTTCACGGTGACAACAAATGTGGAGATCAGCGAGCAGTTCTTTGCGTGGCTCTGCGGCTTCGGCGAAAAAGTCAAGCTCATCGGCCACGAAGACACCATCGCCAATTTTAAACGATGCTTGGACACGATAAGGGGTATGTATTGATGGATGCAAATTTTTATGATTTAGTTGATTTGATCCGCAAAAAGATGGAGCGAGGCAAGAATTTTTACTCACTCTTGGCGGACAAGCCAAAGTGGAATCAGCTTTGTGCCTCCTTGTATGCAATTGTGGATGCGCAATCTGCCATTGATGCCTACACTGAGCTTAAATATCCCTCTGATGTTAAGGGCAAGTATTTATATACATACGGCTTGCTACAAGCGTTATTTCTACAGCAGGACGCCGCAAAAGGTATTTCTAGCTCTCTGCTGAATAAGAATATAAACTTCCGCAAAGAGTACCCTGCTCTGTATAAAATCAGGGAAATCAGAAACGACGCAACAGGGCACCCTACCGGTCGAAATCACAAGGATGACTGCAATCTCTCATATGTTCAGATCACGCAAATTTCGATGCACAAAGACGGCTTCATATATGCGATATATAAGGATACCAACAATTTTAGATTTGAGGAAGAACATGTTGATCTGCACAAATGCATTGACGAACAAAGTAAAAGCATGCAGGCAATCCTCGCCGAGATATGTGACCTGCTTGATGAAGAATGGAGAAAGCACTTGGAAAAATTTAAAGACGAGAAAATGGTGGATATTTTTAAAGGCCTAAATTATGCAAAGACAAAGGTACTTGAAGATGATTATTTGGCTGAAGCCGGTCTCGAAGAAGCGAGAAACATGGTCGAGTGCTGCAAAAGCGCTCTTAATGAAAGGTATGGTGATTGGAGAAATATAGACTGCTTCAGATTTGAAATTGAGGACATTGAAGAAATATTCTCATTGCTTGGCGATGTTGATATTGCAATAAATTCTCGTGTAGACCACTATCTTTCAGAACTCATGTTTATTAAGATGGCGGAGCTCGAAGAGTGTGCAAAAGAGATAGATGAAAAGTTTAAACTTGAAAGTTGTACAGTAAAAGTGGACAGTCCGAAGAGTGAAAAAATGATATAATAAATTCAAGAGGTGGACTGTATGAAAGAGAAACGCAATTACACTAAAGAATTCAAAGTGCAAGCCTGCGAATTGGTGCTCAAAGACGGTCTTAAGGTGAAAAGCGTAGCAGAGCGCATATAAGCCAGCTGAGCTTTGATGATGCGGCAAGGAAGATCGTAGAGTACATTGAGTTATACTACAACTCGGAAAGACTGCACTCCGGCATCAACTATTCCGTGCCTAATCGCTTTTTCACTCTTCTATCTGTCCATTTTTCTTGACAAGTTTCTTTGACGCATAATAGATGCAAAAAAGGAGTAAGAAATATGTATGTTTCTTACTCCTTTTTTCATAATCGGCAATCATTGAAAAACTGAACTATAGGTCGGTTTTTCTGCGGCAAGCAAAAAGCCGCAGAGCCTTGCGATATCTCGCTTTCCCTCACCGCACGCCTTGCTTCTGACGCAGGCTCAGGCAGTCGGCGATCATGGCGATGAACTCGGAGTTCGTGGGCTTGCCCTTTATATTCGACACGGTGTAGCCGAAGAACTTTTGCAGCACCTCGTGTGATTTATTGCCTCGTTTATTGCATTAACTCTGTTGTATTTATCGGGTTTGTGCTGATGATATCAGCATACGGAAAATGTGTCAAGCGTGATACCAATAAACTCTTAAAATTCGCTCATATCATGCTATGATACACACAGAAACACCACACGATTAACAACAGCAAAATTGCTGCCGCATACAAAAGCTTATCGCTATGGTTTGCGATCTTTGAAGTTAGGTATTAACGGTGTGAAAATTTTATTATCCCCTATTAAGACGCAAATTTTTTCACACCTTATTCGTCCGTCACTTTAAATCTATGATACGAGCTCTTCTCCAGAGTTCCTGTCGTCCGCTCAAGCTTCTTTGAAGTAAATTTCTTCAGTATCGTGTTTACTGATTTTAATTTTGTATTGAAAATCCCGTTCAGCCGCTGAACAAGATCAAGCACAGCGCTTTCGGGTATTCTCGTTACACCGTACTTCTTAATGAACTCCTCAAACACCCGCTCCGCCTGTTTTTCTTTCGGGATGAGCGGGTGCACCTTTGCTGCCGGAAACCACTGAGATACCAGTTCATAGTACGGGTTATCGTTTTCGGCCGCCCGCTCAAACGCCTTTTTGCTGTTGTCCAAGTACTTATACCCGCTCACCCTAAGACCATAAAGCTCGAAAACATTCCTAAAGAAGTTAAACCGCACAAAATCAAAGGTCTTTTCAATATACTCAATGTACGCCTTTAGTTCCTTATGCGTGTAGACATTATCCTCAGCCTGTTTGTTGTTGAAAACCGGCAAACCGCTCTTTCGGCAAATTTCTTTAAGGTAGTCATTCGCTGCCCCGCTGTATTCTCTCGTAGCCGTATTTTTAAACGCAATTTCTGTCGCTGCAAAGTTCGATTCCAGCTTCCATGATGTCAACTCAAACTGTTTTGCGTCAACCACAATGTACAGTTCATCTATGCCGTAGCGTACACGCCCCACCATTTGAACAACATCGCTCTGATTATGAGCCTCAACTATCATATAGCCGAAATCTTTGTTTTTGATATTAATGCCCTCTTTGTTTCTTGAGGTCGAAACAAAAAGCTTGATGTCTTCCGGCAGCCTACATTCTTCACGCAGCATTTTCTCCGTTTTAACCATCAAAGCATGTGACTGCGGATCGCTCTTTGCCAGCTCCTTTCGATTTTCTTCTTTGGAAAACGACAGTGCGACCTCTGAGGCTTCCGCTTTTATCCCCTTTAAAATTGCCTGTATACTCGGCGTGTGATTTTTAAAATATACGCCTTTTTCGCCCTTCGCCAGCTTAGCCCTGATAAGTTCATACACCTTTTCGTTCTGAATAAAGGACACATTCGCCGGACAGACACTGATGCACTCATTGCGTTTATCGAGAGTAGTTAGTGACTTTTTTCCAAAGTCCTTTATCGTATCGGGCGTGCCCGTCATAAGGATCAAGTTTTTGCAATAATAAGGGTGCTCGTTTCTGTCGATCTCCCGCTCTCTGAGAAGTACCTCATTGATAAGCGCCTTTATCGCAAATGGAGCATCCTGATATGTAGCGTCCATGACCACAGAATGAACTTCGTCGATTGCAATTACATCAAACAGCTCCCATAAATGCGTTGTGACATCACTTGGGTTGTACGCATTTCTAAGATACTTATCTATGTACGCTCCCGTGCACACAACGCTGCGCTGATAAACTCTATGCTCACCCCAGTCGTCACGAAGGACACGAACGAAGTCTTTATAGTCATCCGGCTCATCACACTCGGCGAGTATTCTGTTCATGTTACCGTATCTTCCAATGTGATTGGTGAGCTCTTTATCGTTCTCATCGAGAAAAAGAGGCGCACACGACGAGCCTTCGGTACTACCGCTCTCCTCGTCGTTCTTTCTGAACTGCGTAAGTGTTTCCTGCACCTTCGCTTTTCTTGATGTTATTAACAGCACAGTCTGTTTTGGACAGTCTTTCAGCTCGCCCTTTATCATGCTCTCGATCAGATAATTCTTGCCGCTGCCTACTCCTGCAAATATCTGAACAAAAAAGTTGGGCTCTATATCCCGCTTGTAGTCTATTGCATCTGACAAATACCTAGTCCCCATACCGTTTCCTCCGTTTGATTACATTTTGAGCAAACGCCCATTGTAATTTTATCACAAGAAATTCAGCCCGTAAAATTACGATTGTGTTAATATTTTGAACACGCTCTTTCTTATAAAGCCGAATCGTGATATACTTTAACTTACATAATTCGACAACAATCGATATGGGGTACACTGAAGATGGATTTTGATTGTCTCAAGCGCAGCTATGTTTCTTCGATCCAATTTGGGCTGCTTGTCGGCATAGGATATGAGGATGCGAAGAAGGGTAATGAACTGCTTAACCATGTTTGCAAAAACTATGTAGACAGCGGATATTATAGCAAGCAGGATAAGAAAGCAATGAAGTTAGAGCTGGACATAATCAAGGAAGCACTGGACGAAGAGATCAATTGCAGGCATGGGATGTAGTTGAGGTTTTCGCAAGATCACTCAATGAGCAATCGCGGATTTAAACGAGGAGCTATATTTATGCAGGAACATTGGAGAATAAAGTTTTACAGTGAGTATGACTTGAGTTTTGCTTTTCACATGAAAAGAGCCGAGATGTTTTTTCAGAATTGGGAGCAAAACATCGGCAAGCCTGATATCAACACGATACTTGAGCTATATAACATCAGGAAATACTTTTGTATCGACAAAATAGCCGATATGTGGGCTGAAGAACAGTTTCAGGAGTATAAGAAGAAAGCTGATCAGATCCCCGGGATAATCGGACGCTTTTGCAATTGCGTACCCGATGCGGATTGGCTCACGATTTTTGAGACTGTAGACACTATTTACATTGAGGATTTTTGGGGGATTATCGACGACTATAAGGTCTACAAAAAAATGAGCTCAAGCACTCTTGAAAGCATCCTTAACAGCGATGCAGGCTGCGTGTGGCCTCTTCTTCGTTACCGCCGTCTTTCAGAGCACTACAGTGCGGTTTTGACAAATCATCTGCTCAACAATCGCCAAACGGCACCTAAGCTTATATCGTATTTTCTTGAGGCCAAAAGAGGCGGAGATAAGTCGCTATACTTTCCCGAAGAACTTACAGCCGAACTACGCATAAAGCTGATCAGTGACTATGTAGACAGCGAAAACCCGAATATTAATAGTTTACGACTGATAGAAAACGCACCACCGTGTGATATTCTGCCTATATCAGTTAAGTCAGTTAGAATAAAGAAAAAGGCTCGTGACAAAAGCAGAGAGTTGCAGGACAAACACCTCGAAAACTCGGTAGTACTGTCTTACGGAGCGCAAGTTGCATTTAAATCTATTCCGAACGGCTCTAAGGAAGAGTTTTTTGATAAGTCGAAAAACACCGCTCACTGCACATACAGCAAAGAGTGGGTCGATGAAAACAAGGATTTTCCGACGCTGCTGAATAACTTTATATATCTTTTTGAGTATGTTGATCGGTGCTTCAGGTCTAATTTTGTCTCGTTGGAATCTGAGCTCACGCTAACCGAAAAGCACATGTACACTAGAGGTAAAAACGATTACATCGCCGGGTTTACTTTTAATTTCAAAGATCACTTGAGCTCTCTGCAAATGTATGCCTATCTTCAGGAGCTAAGTCGGATGAATATTAGGCTGGAGGATGTTTTTAATTGGTTTTTTGAGACATATCTGCGTGAGGAGTTCCATGCAGAAGGATTTAGATATATACCCCCGTCTATCGGAACTATATACTACGAAAAATGCAAACTGTTATCGAGCGCTATGGATGGGATTTTGAAGCAGTACCATCTTTTCTGTGAAGACGGCTATGTTGACCGTGAGTTGCTGGAGATGTCGTCCCATTCAATCGCTTTTAGAGATATAAACAGCACTGTCTCCAAAAAATATGCATATGCTAATTCACAGGATATTGGCACTGAGATGTTTTTGCTGTTCGATGATCAGTCTAGCCTGCACTTCACCGAAAAAACCAGCAGCAGCGATTACAAGTCCTTGCAGCAAGTGCTGGATTCCGAAAAAATGAAGTCAGACGATTTTGCCGAGTTCCAGCTATGCGAATTAAACTGGCTGATTAAACGGGGCTCGATTTTCGTTGACGAGAGCGGATATTTACAGACAAACAAATCCCGGGTATTTGTGCTGAAAGATTTGTTCCTGCACGAGGTCATTTGTCCAATGTACTACGATGATGACCTGCGGCAGCAAGTTTCTGATTTGGCCGCAAATGGCGACTTGCGCTATGAGAGAACACTGTTTTCTGTCCCTGAGCAAAAATATCTGAACTTCGTTCTTAATAATGCCGAGTTCGGAAACAGTTTGGGGATAAGAAACAAATATAGTCACGACTCCTGCCCGATTGATGAGGACACCGCACTCAACCATTACTGCGAACTGCTTAAAATCATGGTGTTGATTATCATAAAAATCAACGCAGAATTTTGTGCACCAAACCGGAAAAGCTCCTCACAATAACGAAACACCGCCCACCGATTTTTGCTCGGCATGCGGCGTTTTTTGCTCATTTTATGCTGATGTTCATGTAATATGTCCCTGCGTAGTGCGCAAAGGCGTATCTTATCCCGTTATATGTGTACGGGTCATCGAAGAATTTCACCGCAACGCTCTTTGCTTCTTCAAACTCAAGCGACGGGTCGACCGCCATGACGAGCGGGACGATGGTCTTGACTATCTCGGTCTTGTCGGTCGACTTAAAGCCGACAGTGAGCTTTACAATGCCGTGAGCGTCTTTGTCCGCAATGAAGCTGTCGCCCGCTTTAAAGAACAGCACAGTGCCGACGAGCGTGCTTCCGTTTTTCACGATGCAGCACCCGACGCTGTCACTGTCGGCGGCAACGAGCTTCGTGCCGTACTCGGAAAAGCAGTAGTTGAGCACATCACCGTAGCGCTGCGTGAACTCATCGGGCGTGAGCAGAAGCTCGCCATTTTCGCAAAGCGTGCTCAGCTTCTTGAGCTCGGAATTGAGCTGTGTGCCGCACACCGTGCATTTCTGCCGCAGCCACACGGTGGCCGTGGAGTAGTTCGGCTCGTCGAGCTCCCATTCGCCGGGCGTGTGCCCCAAGGCTTCGCCCTCGGTCTCGCCGCAGTCGGCGCAGGTCTTGGGCTCGGTGCAGGTCGCAGCGATCCAATCGTGCTTGTGCGTATCGGGCAGACACAAGATGACCACGATGAGCGCAATGAAAAGCCCCAGTGCGATAAGCAGACCGATGAGCACCTTTTTGCCGAGCTTCTTGAGCTTTGCGGTCTTGCTGCTCGGCTCATGATATTTCGTCCCGCACTTGGGACAAAAGCGCTGCCCCTCGCTCAGCGGCTCGCTGCATTTCGGGCAGACTGCGTTTGAACTCATGTTCTCGTCCACGGCTCAATCTCCTTTCGGCTTCTTCATGACGATCGCACCGACGATGAAGAACACGCCGAAGGCAGCGCTGACGATTGTCCAGATTACGAGGTCGCCGAAGCCGCCCGATATAAGGCCGAAGAACGCCCCCAAGAGGTAAAACACCGCCGCCACTATCGAGCCCGCCTTGCTGTTTCTCGCTGCTGCGCCCACAACGCCGCCGATGAGCAGGCAAAAAGCCAGCATCATTCCGCTGATGCCGCCGCTCCCGCCGTTATCGGCAAGTGCGTCGCCGACGGTCACAGCGCAGGACTGAAGGGCGATAACAATGAAGAATACTCCGCTGAGGATACCGAGGATTAACTTAGTCGTTTTCAAGGTCTCTATCTCTCCTTTGTGTGCAAGATATTCTCATTATAATTCTAATTTGGAATTATTTCAAGAGCTTCAGCCATTATAATTCCTAAAAAGAATTAAAATGGATGTGAGAACATGAAGCCTCGAAAGCAGCCATACGGTACGAAAAACATATGCGGCGCTAAAATTGAGCAGCTTCGCAAGGAGCGGCGCATGAAGCAGCGCACCCTGGTCGAGATGCTGCAGCTGCGTGGCGTCGACATGAATCCGAGCAGCCTGTCCAAGCTCGAAGGGCAGCAGCGTGTCGCAACGGACATTGAGCTCAAAGCCATAGCCGACGCACTCTCCGTCACGGTCGACAGCCTCCTCAGCGATTGGGAACTAGGTTGAGCACAACAAAAGCAAAGACAGGCATCCTCCCGTGCGAAGAGGACGCCTGTTTTTTGCATAATTCTTAAGATTTCGCCGCACAATTTGTTTATCCAATGCTCAAACACGAGCAGCAACACAAAGTTTGGCTTTATAAAAACCCTTGACTATGTTATACTCACCTTAGCAAAATATAGGCAACCGTGTAAATTTTAATCGGTTAATCGGTAAATAGGATGCAACGAGGTGATCACCATATCAAGGAAGAATATTTTTGAAGTAGTAAATAGTTCTTTTAACCTGTCACATGAGCTTAGTCGAATGAAGCGGCTTTTCGAGGAGGAAGATATTGTCGCAATAGGCGGGTGGATTTTTACATCAGTGCGCGGTTATGTCGGCACCTCCGGTTTCTCAAAATGGAAAAACAGAGGTCGCTGTGTAGATGCAGACGACTTTCTATCACTATTCGAGTACGAAAAACTATGGGATACGGCCAGCGCCAACCCAGACGATTTTTTTACATTAGTAGAAATCATCTATAACTTTTGGCACATAGTCGATGGACAAGCTTATACCTCTTACGCCCTTGACGAGCACGGAAAACATTTCGTTCTCTTAAAAACCATCATGGATGACTGTCTCGCTCATTATGGATATAGGGCAGAATACTTTTCTGACAGTGAGCAGCTAATCGTTATTGAGGACAAGCCTGAAGCAACTGCCGTAGCGGAAATTATTCACCCTGAGCTCTCTCATAAGGTGTTGCGGTACAATCATTTTATGTTAAAGGGTGATTTGCAAACAAAGAAAGAAATATTGCTTGCACTTGGCTCAGAACTAGAGCCTAAACGCCAACAGCTGCATGAAGTCGATAGTGTATTAGAAAGTGATATTTTCTTTATGCTCAACAACTTTAATATACGGCATAACAACAAAACTGCTGACGACAAACATTATAGGCAAGTAGTTGCCGATATGGACAATTCTACACTGGAGCATTGGTATGACGAGTTATATCAAATGATGTTGCTCGCATACTTACAGCTTGATCAGGTTGACCGAAGCAAAAAAGTGCGGGAACTAAAGCAGACAATCGCTCAGAAATAGGTTTTAATAGCAATTGCTTAATATATGTAGTTTGACCTTTTTGCTCATCTGCGCCTAATGTTGCTAATACTAGCTTTATTATACTAAAAGGATTTATGAAAAATATGGATATCAACCAGCCTCGTTGGAAAACGCCAAAGTATACAAAAAAGCAAATTAACCAAGCAGGTAATATCATTCGCAGTGATATAATGATGTAGTGTCTCCACAAGACAAGGCAAACGCACTAGATGTGATCGACAACTGGCGTGCTGCGCATGCATATCCTCTCCATGTGTTCTATATGAATCTAAGAGGGAAAGCAGGCTCTAGGAAAGATATTCTCGTTGTAGAGAGACTAAAGCGTTTAGAATCTATTACGAGTAAACTCCGCCGTGAATGCGGAATGCAGCTGTATCGAATGCAGGATCTCGGCGGATGCCGTATGGTATTACCAACATTAGACGAAGTATATACATATAGCGGCAAGTTTCAAAAATCCCAAATTCGCCATGAACTAGTGAAGGTTAACGACTATATCCTATCGCCAAAAAAATCTGGGTACCGCTCATTGCATCTAATATACAAGTTTAAAACCGATACGCCAAGCAAAGAAGTCTACAACAGATATCCGATGCTTATTGAACTACAGTTTCGTACTCATCTACAGCATATATGGGCAACTGCATTAGAAACAATAGGTCTGTTTACAAACCAAGCTCTAAAGTCGGGACAAGGAAGTAAGGAGATCCTCTGCTTTTTTGTATTGGTGTCCTCCCTTTTCGCAATAAGAGAAAACTGCGCTGTTGTCCCCGGAACAGTTAATGACGAAAAAGAGTTGATCGCAGAGATTGAACAAATAAACGACCAGCACCATGTACTGGATATGTTGAAAGCCATACGCACTGCTATAGATCATGATGCTGAACAAATTCCAGACAAGCGACGATGTATGCTAATAGCGAGGACTTTCAAGTCCTCGCTATTACAACGATGGTCAGCTCATTTGTGGCAAAATGGAATGACCCAAGCACCAGTTTGATGATCTGCACTAATAATTAAAAACACTATTTCGATTAAAATAGAGTACGCAAATAGGTAGGACCATCATCACCGACAAGCATTTCAGTGTGTCCAAATATCAAATAATAGGTTTCGACGACAATTGAAATATCATCAGCGTGCTTAACCACGATGCAAACTGGTATGACCGGAATTTGTTTGCTGTAAATACCCGAATTAAATGCAATGATATTTTGTTTATCTTTTTCCGAGACAAATTCGCGGTATTCTTCTTGGCATATCAAAAAAGGGTTATTCGCCAAGTGTGCAATACCTAATAATTCTATTGATAAGCAGAGCAATAACAATAGCATAAATACTTTTTTTCGCCTCCACTTTTTGAAAGCGAAGATGGGTATTATGGATGCAATCATGACAGCAATACATATTTGAACAATATATATTAGCAAAGAAATAATCGCCAAGAACATAAACCGATCTCCATGTTATTTAACAGGGTCTGTCGATGAATCAAAATTCCAATCGTCGTTTGCAGCCGCATAAGTCCAAGCGTTTTCATCTGCTGGAACCCAATTCAGATTTGATGGGATGCCAAGACTGCGGATGGCTTCGTGTTCATCCGCAAAAACGCTCCATGTACCGCTACCAAGCAAACGATATCCTCTTTGAGCAGTCACCTTGAATCGACCATCATTGGGATAGTTATTGGCAGTAGTTCCTTTTGTTCCGTTTATATACCAATAATACCATCTTCCGGCAACCAAGTCGGACGTGTCATCCACACCAACGCAAAAACTCACTTCCTGATTATTATCTAAAAAGTTAGTATCTCTGTAACTATTCGGCTGATTAGTTGCCCATGTTGACCCGCTTTTTATCAATTGAAACGCATTGCCTTTGTCGTTCTGACTTGTTGACGACTTGTTGTAGTTATAGAAAACAACTTCCATCTCAAGTGCTTCATTTGAATCAACATTCAAATTATTCAACGTGCTTTGATCGTATTTATACCACAGTTTTGTTCGATTTTCATTCTCAGCCACATCTGTATAGAAATTTACATCAACTTCATTTGGAAACCATTGATATCCAGACGCATAACGATTGTTCCCATCACCACCATGGGGTGCGGAAATAGATGGCGAGCACATATTATCCGTCCCCGCTAGTTGATTGTACCAATATGTATAAGCCTGATCCCAAATTACTTCAAGGTGATGGTAACTGCCGTCAATTGTATTGACTCGTTTCAGGGTATTCTCAACTGCTTTGTGCTCAGAGATTTCTTCCACTGTCGGTGTTTTGGAGATGCGTCTACTTGACATCACACCAGAAAGGGATAGTTCAATGTCAGAAACAGGTGCGGTAGTATCAACAACAATATACTTTAGTTGTAAATCACTCAGCAAAATATGATTGTTTGACGAAACTCGGGCCTCGGTCTTAACGTCAGAATTGATTTCATCCACAGTTATCTCGATTTGCTGCATTATTTTTTCCAAGGAATATATTTCGTCTCCTAAATAATACCCGACAGTAAATGTATCATCCCCAGCGTCAACAGTAAACACAACTTCATCGAGGCTTTCAGAAATTGTACTCAGGTTGCTACGCATCGTGGGTGAGTTGAACAGTATATCGTTCTGAAAATCAATGCGGTAGCTATTTTCCCTACTGGCTTTTGGGCTATCGTAATCGGAAATACTCTCGTTTGCATGTGCAGTTGCACTAAGCGACAGCATAAGGGCAAAAATCAAAGTCAAAGAAATTAAAGCACACGGCCTTTTCATTTTATAGCTCATTTCGCTTTATTGATCCAACTTGTAATATTTGAAAAAAAGCGCATAAGCAGACCGATTAACAGTCTATCTTATGCGCCAACAGAAACGATTTTGATACGACCTCTCCATACCTGGGGAACGCACCAATGCCGCATTCGAATAAAGCCGGACTGTGCATCATGAAAACGATACATGGCGTAACCTCCTAATCATAGTATGTCAGACAGATAGTCTATCTGCATAATAAGTATACCACGTTTTTAGGGCAGAGACAACCCATAATTCAAGAATAAGTTGTAACAATTTTGTGAATGCGCAGGTAACCTCTGTACCATATAGGAAGCAAGCTGATTTTTCGGCTTGCTTCTTTATTTTAGGTCGTCCCTTATCAAAATACTATCTGAGACTTTGCCAAAAAGCGTTTTTGAGATTGTAGTAAGGGTAGAGGAGGAAAAACGCTCCGGTCGAGCCTTACTAATGGTAACGCCAATGTCACCATTGGTATGTCGTAATCCCGCTGCTGCGATGCCATAAAAACAGAAAAAAAGTCGCAGCAACGAACGGCGGGCGATGGCAACTCGTTCACAAAATGTTTACAAATACGCACCCTGCTTTTTGCCGGAAAGATGTCCGTTGTAAAGTGAAGGGAGGCTTGGAGCAGCAGAGAGCAAGATTCTACCGAGGTGCCAGATTTCGCATTTCGCTCATTCTGTCCCATCGGAATCTTGTTGGGGAGTGCCTTCCCCAAACCCTGCTATACGCAGCCTGACGGCTGCGGCAACCTCGCCCAGCGACAGAGCTTTGCAAGCTCCATCGCCGCGCAAGGTTTTGAAAACCGCTCGAACTGCAACCAGCTCCCGCAGCCAGCACAGAAGAATTTTTCTCACCGGCATACTCAACAAACGGCAGATTTCTGTCCGTTGAAAAGTAGAAAGGGCAAAACATGGAACAAAACCGGAGGCTGATTCACTTAGTAAGGTGGAGAGGTTTTCAGAAATTTTTCTCTGACAGTACCAAGTTTTCGAGAAAAAATGTCCGTTGTAAATTGAGGGGCTTCCAAATCGGAAAGTCCTTCCCGCGCCGGAGCCGGTAACAGTTTGACCCCGGCGGCACGGTGTTCCTTGACAAGTGAATAGCTTTTTCAGACAACAAGCTCTCTGTGATAGCCAAACCGAAGGGTGCGCCATGACCTCCCGCGTGGGAGTGAGCGAGAAACGCCAGCTTCGGGAAAGCCGGGTCGTTCCCGGTGGGCGATGACAGCAGAGGGCAGCTACTCCCCATTCGGGATCGTCCGAGCGTGATAACAACCGTCGCAGACCATCCGATGAAAGGCCGCATGAGTTAATTGCGGGCGTGAAGCGAGTGCCGAGAACGTCAGGCAGTCTGTAAAGCAGAAGTTATAAAGTAAAGGGCTTTCCGCTCTGGAAAACCCTTGTGAGTTTGAGCCAGTAATAGGGTGCAAATTCGCCCCGAAAACGGCGATAAGTGAAAGGAGATGAAGCCCATGCCCCGCAAAAAGTATGACACGCCGCACCGCAGCCGTGTTGTCAAGACCCGCATGACCGAGGAAGAATACGCCGATTTTGCTGCCCGCCTTGCACCCTACGGCATCAGTCAATCCGAGTTTATCCGCAGAGCCATTCAGGGCGCAAGCATTCGCCCCGTTGTCACGGTTTCCCCGGTCAACGACGAGCTGCTTGCCGCGCTTGGGAAGCTGACCGCCGAATACGGGCGCATCGGAAACAACCTCAATCAGATCGCCCGTGCTATCAATGACTGGCACAATCCCTATCCCCAGCTTGCGGCAGAGGTACGGGCGGCGGCTTCCAATCTCGCCGCCTTGAAGTTTGAGGTTCTGGAAAAGGTAGGTGAAGCCGTTGGCAACGTTCAAACATATCAGCTCTAAAAACGTCAACTACGGCGACGCAGAAAAATACCTGACCTTTGCACACGACGAGTTCACCATGAAGCCCACGCTGGACGCAGACGGGCGGCTTGTGCCGAGAGAGGATTACCGCATTTCCACCCTGAACTGCGGCGAGGATGATTTCGCGGTTGCCTGTATGCGTTCCAACCTCCGCTATGGCAAGAATCAGAAGCGCGAGGACGTCAAGAGCCACCATTACATCATCAGCTTTGACCCACGGGACGGCCCGGATAACGGGCTGACCGTGGACAAGGCGCAGGAGCTTGGTGAGCGGTTCTGCCGGGAGCAGTTTCCCGGTCATCAGGCAATCATCTGCACCCACCCGGACGGGCATAACCAGTCCGGCAACATCCATGTGCATATCGTCATCAACAGTCTGCGGATTGAAAATGTGCCGCTGCTGCCCTATATGGACAGACCAGCGGACACAAAAGCCGGATGCAAGCACCGCTGCACCGACGCGGCGATGGAATATTTCAAATCCGAGGTCATGGAGCTGTGCCACGAAGCCGGTCTTTATCAGATCGACCTTCTGAACGGCAGCGCAAACCGTGTCACCGAGCGTGAGTATTGGGCGAGGAAAAAGGGACAGGCTGCGCTGGATCAGGAAAACGCCGCCCTTGCCACAGAGGGCAAGCCCACCAAGCCGCCACGCTTTGAAACGGACAAGGAAAAGCTGCGTCAGATCATCCGAAAAACACTGAACGAATCGTTCACCGTCGAGGATTTTGCGCAAAAGCTGCTGCAATACGGCGTAACCGTCAAGGAGAGCCGAGGACGGTTTTCTTATCTCACCCCTGACCGTACAAAGCCCATCACGGCGCGGAAGCTGGGCGACAGCTTTGACAAAGCTGCCGTACTTGCCGCTTTGGAACAGAACGCCCTGCGTTCTGAGCATACCCTCACTTCAAATGATGGTATTCTGCTTGACCGCACCCTATTCTCAATCGAGGGTGCTTCCGGCAAGACTGTCCCGAAGCAGAGCGCACCGCAAGCCCCCTCCGTTGGACGCATGGTTGACCGTGAAGCAAAACGCGCCGAGGGCAAGGGCATCGGCTATGACCGCTGGGCGTCAATGCACAACCTCAAGGCATGGTCGAAAACCTTCATGTATTTGCAGGAGCATGACCTTCTATCCCCGGATAAGCTGAGCGCCGCCGTGGATGCTGCCGGTACGAAAGCGAGGAAAGCCCGCAGCCGCTACGATGCTGCCGCTGCCAAGGTGACGGATAAAAAGGCAATGCTGGAAGCGATGGACAATTACCGCAACACCTATCCCGTCATTAAGGAGTATCGTGCGATCCGCAAGGAAAAGGACAAGCAGAAGTTCTATGCCGCACATGAAGCAGATTTTATCATCAACGACGCTGCCAAGCGTCAGCTTGATAAGCTGGGCGCTCCCAAGCAGCTTCCGAAGCGCAAGGATGTCATTGCGGAGATTCAGTCTCTCGTATCCCAGAAAAACGAGTGCTACAACGATTACCGCGAGAAAAGCGACCGGCTGCATGAGCTGATGACCATGCAGCGCAACTATCAGATGGCGATACAGCCGCAGCAGCCGAAACACGGACGGAAACATGAGCAGGAGTTATAAAAAGCAAAATGCCGCACAGGTTTCCCCATGCGGCACAATGCTCATTTCCCGAACAGATCGCTGTGCGTTCCGGTTCTGGAAAGTGTCAGCACCAGAACATCGCCCTCAATGCGGTAGATCAGAAGCCAGTCGGGCTGAATGTGGCACTCCCGGTGTCCACGCCAGTTGCCGGTCAGGTCATGATCTCTATTCTCAGGCGGCAGCGCGTTTCCCATTGCAAGCGTTTCGATCACGGTTTCAAGAAGCTCGATTTGCAGTCCGCGCTTGATTGCCAGCTTGTAATCCTTCTTGAACGCCGTGGTCGGCTTGATGGTCAGCTTTGTCTTTCTCACTTTTTCAGATCGGCAAAAAGCTCGTCAAGGTCGTTATAGCCCTTTACAGACGGGTCTTTCGCAATCCTTTCCGCTTCCAGCATGGCGGCAATCGTCTCCTTGTTGGGCTGATTGATGGAGATTTCAAACGGAATCCCGCCCTCCCGGATCGACTGACGCACGAAAATATTGAAAGCCGTTGTGAGATTCATGCCAAGCTCCGAAAACAAAGCGTCAGCCTGTGCTTTCAGGTCGCTGTCCATTCGGATGCTGATGTTTGTTGTAGTTCCAGCCATGGAATCATCCCCTTTCTACTGGCACTATCATTATACGCTATCTGCACGGGAAATACAATACAGCGCACGAAGAATATACAATTTGTTTTCAAATCCAGAAATGGAGCAAATGCCCCCTCCCGAAAGCGCACAGAACGCGCCGAAGAGACTTACCCGTACCGCAATACCACCCGTTCCATAAATGGGGCGCACAGGGCGAAAAGAACCCGAAAATGATACCGAGATTTACAGTTTGACCGTCTGCCGGAGCGTAACACTTTGGCGACAGATAGGAGCGTGAAAATGCCGAGAATGAGCAAGCAGCGGCGTTTGGAATGGTCGTTCTTCCTCGACCACCGAAACCGCATTTCCTACAATCCCCTTTGCCGTGGGTGCATCCACGGCTGCAAGCAGAGTTTCAGGGCAATCGTTGTTCTTTGCCCGCATTACTGGTCAAAACGCTGGAAACCGCCAGACTGAGGGCTGTCACGATTCGTTATACCCCATTTCCCGCGAAGGAGGTGACATTCCATCACTGAGTACATGAGAGCGGATACCCGGCTGCCGCCGTATCTGCCATATCCCCGTTTCCTGCTGCAAGCAGACCTGACCCAAACGGCGAAGCTGCTGTACGCGCTGCTGCTTGACCGGGCAACACTCTCACAGGCAAACGGCTGGCTGGACGAGGGCGGCAGGATTTATCTTGTGTTCCCCATAGAGAAGATTGCCGCCGCGCTGGACAGAAGCACCATGACCGTGAAAACCGCTCTTTCCGAGTTGGAGGACGCGGGGCTGATCAAGCGGCGCAGGAGCGGCTTTTCCAAGCCGAACCGCATCTATGTGAAGATGCCGCCAGACGGACAGAAAACTTTCCAAGTGACAGACAGAAAGCCTTCCTCTATTGGGACAGAAAACTGTCCGACTGATGGACAGAAAATTGTCCCTATGATGGAAAGAAAACTGTCCCCTAACAACCTGAGTAGTAACAACCTGAATCAGAACCACCTGAGTAGAGAGAGTGAAGCGCCCGCCACATACGGGCGGTATGAGAATGTTTTCCTGACAGAGAGTGAATATGCCGAGCTGCTGCGGGATTTTCCCGGCAGGCTGGACAGGCTTATTTCCGAGCTGTCCTCCTACATGGAATCCACGGGCAGAAGCTATCAGAATCACGCTGCCACCATCAGACGGTGGGCAGAGAACGATAAAACAAAGGGTGTCCCAAAGCAGGGCATCCCTGATTACACCTGTAAGGAGGGAGAAAGCCTATGAACGATTTTACCGATATTGTTTCCAAAGCGATGGAAGTCCGCCCCGACGAGGGCGATTATACCGGCAAGGACGGCTTGCTGTACTGCGGCAAGTGCCATACGCCGAAGGAAGCCTATTTTGAAGATGGTCATGCCGCCCTGTTCGGACGTGACCGGCATCCCACGAACTGCGCCTGTCAGCAAAAACGCATGGATGAAAAGCGGCTGGCTGACCAGCAGCGCAAGCATGAGGACACCGTAAAGGAGCTGAAAAAGGACTGCTTTGACACGCCGAAGCTGCGGGACTGGTGCTTCGCACAGGACAACGGTGCAAATCCGCAGATGAAGCACGCGAGATTTTACGCCGACAATTTTGATACGATGCTCCTTGATAATATCGGCTATCTGCTCTGGGGCAGCGTCGGGACGGGCAAGAGCTTTTTCGCCGCCTGTATCGCCAACGCCCTAATGGAGAAAGAAATCCCTGTCCGCATGACGAATTTTGCCGCCGTTCTCAATGACCTGTCCGGCAGCTTTGAGGGCAGAAATGCGTACATTGCCCGCCTGTGCCGCTATCCGCTGCTGATTCTGGACGATTTCGGCATGGAGCGCGGAACGGATTACGGGCTGGAACAGGTCTACAACGTGATAGACAGCCGCTACCGCAGCGGCAAGCCCCTGATCGTCACCACCAATCTGAGCCTTGACGAATTGCAGCATCCGCAGGATACACCCCACGCCCGTATTTATGACCGGCTGCTGGAAATGTGCGCCCCGATCCTGTTCACCGGGACGAACTTCCGCAGACAGACCGCGCAAAGTAAGCTGGATAAATTAAAAACGATAATAAAGGAGAAGGAGTGCCTATGAACAATACCGCCACCGCGACCGCAAAAGAAACCGTGCGCCGTCCCGCACCTGCCGCTCCTTCCTCTGCCGGAAGGATGACCCGCAGGGTGGGCAACACCACCTACCGCGTGACGCTGCACTTCAAAGAAAACGGCAAGGAGGATATGAACGATAAAATCAAGCGGCTGATCAAAATGGGCTGCGAAGGTTGAGAAAGCGAGGAATTACGATGAAAACCCGGAAATATTTACATTGTCCGCTTTACTGCGGCTTAGAAATCGGCTATACTGTAATTGCCACAAATGAGCTGGCTGTCTGAAAGAGGTATCGTTATGAACAACAGACAGTCACAGGAAAAAATCACCGCCATCTATTGCCGCCTGAGCCGCGACGATGATCTTGCCGGGGACAGTAATTCCATCATTCATCAGAAGGATATGCTCACGCGCTATGCCCGTGAACGGAATTTTCCGAATGTATCGGTTTATTCTGACGACGGTTGGAGCGGTACGAATTTTGAGCGTCCAGACTGGAAACGCCTGATTGCCGACATTGAAGCTGGTAAGGTGGGCATTGTCCTTGTAAAAGACCTCAGTCGCGTGGGTCGTGACTATCTCCGTGTGGGCTTCTATACGGAGGTCACCTTCCCGCAGAACGGCGTTCGCTTCATTGCCGTCAACAATGGCGTGGACAGCGCCAATCAGTCTGAAAACGACTTTGCACCCTTTCTCAATATCATGAACGATTTTTACGCTCGTGATACAAGCAAGAAGGTCAGCGCCGTCTATCGGGCAAAGGGCAACAAGGGCGAACACACCGGCAATCATCCCATCTACGGGTATCTGAAAGACCCGGAGAACAAGCAGCGCTGGATTATCGACGAGGAAGCTGCCGCCGTTGTGCGCCGCATCTTCCGTATGGTCATTGACGGCAAGGGTGTGTACCAGATCGCGGATATTCTGTCCGAGGAAAAGGTACTTTGCCCGTCTGCCTACCTTGCCGCAAAGGGTGTCGGCAACCGCAGGAACAACAAGTTTGAAGATCCCTATCGCTGGTGGGGTACGACGGTGAGCTACATTCTCGCCCGCATGGAGTACATGGGGCATACCGTCAATTTCAAAACCTTTAAGACCTGCTACCGGGACAAGCACCGCAAGCAGGCTCCCAAAGAGGACTGGAAAATCTTTGAGAATACCCATGAAGCAATCATTGACAAGACCACATGGGAAACCGCGCAAAAGCTCCGCAGGACGATCCGGCGCGGTGACCGCAATAAAGAGCCGAACCCGCTGACTGGGCTGCTCTACTGCGGCGAGTGCGGCGCGAAAATGTATAACGAGCGCAGCGATGGGGACGCATACCACAAGACCCCGAAGGACAACTACGTTTGTGCTTCCTACCGCAAGAAAACGACCTCCTGCACCATTCACTTTATCCGCTCGGAGATCGTCCATGACCTGATTCTGGACGCGCTGCGGAATGTAGCAACCTATGCCAGAGCCAACAAGGAGGATTTTGAGCAGCTTGTGATGCAGACCACCTCCGACGCGAGAAAGCGCAGTCTGCAAAGCGGCAGGACGGAGCTTGACCGTATCATGCGCCGCACAAACGAGCTGGACACGCTGCTGCAAAAGCTCTATGAGGGCTATGCCCTCGGACGCTTGCCGGAGAAGCGGCACGCAAAGCTCTCCGCGCAGTATGAAGCGGAACAGGCACAGCTTGAGCAGCGCAGCGCCGAGCTGATGGAGCAGATGAACGCAGAACAGGAAGAAAGCGTCAATGTTGACCGCTTCATGGAGCTGGTAGACCGCTATACGGACTTCACCGAGCTGACCACGCCCATGCTCAATGAGTTTATCGACAAAGTGATCGTCTACGAGCGCAGGAAGATCAACCGCTATCAGTACGACCAGAGAATCGAGATTTACTTCAATTTCATCGGCAAGGTGACGCTGCCGGAGGAAGAAACGGAAGCCGCGCCGGAAGCCCCCAAAACGCTTCACGTTGCCAGCAATTCCAGCTTTGCGCCCATCGGGGACTACCTCTCCGCGCAGACAGCCGCAGCGATTGCGCTGCCGTTCTCCAAGGTGGAGGAACTGACCGGCAAGCCGCTTTGCAAGTCGGCGTACAAGTACGCTTCCTATTGGTATCCGGCGCAGGACAGACCGCTTTCCAATACCATCTACAACGCAGGATATGACGTTGACCGCGTAGATTTAGCTGCCGGGATCGTGTATCTGACGAAAGCCGCATAATTGAACGAACACCCCGCACCGTGCGTTTACAGAACGCATGGTGCGGGGTGTTTTTGCGTTTTCAGCGGTTTTAGGCGGGATATTCGATGCCCTGTACGCAGGACGCACCTTTGCGCTTCACGGAATCGGACGATAACCAGCTAAACCGCAAAAGGTCACGCGAAACCACGCACCGGCTGTACTGTGCCGTGAATCGCGGAACGGTGCAATCCATACGCGCAGACAGCAGATACTTCACGAATCAGGCAAGCATTGATTTTCACTGCCTGATTTCAAGTCTGTTTTGCCTGAAAATCCTTGCAAATTCGGCTTGTTTGCAAAGTGTTTACAGTTTCATTTGAAAAACCGTCTTGACAATATTCATCGGAGGTTACTACATTCTTCAGCTAAATTATAATACCCGGCTACTGAAACGACTATTTTTTAAACCTAGCGAATTAGAAACGGCCAACCTTATGTATGATTATTTAGAAAAGCAGCGTGGTGATGACCCGCTTGATATCGTTTTGGTACGAGCAGCATCATACTCAGCTGTGAAAGCCGCTTATCCCAATTATTTTATGGATATTGGGGAATTCATCGATATCGTAACTAAATACCTGAGTTAAACTATTCCTTTAATGCTGTTTTGTCCCGCCTAGCCCTTATTAGCGTGCTTTTGCTTATACCTGTCATTGCTTCTACCTGACGGTACGAGCTGCCGCTGCTGAGCAGTTCCAGCGCATGGTTTATCTGAGCGGGAGTGTATTTTCTCGGTCTGCCCTCATGATAACCCGCCTGTGTGCGGGCAAGGGCTTTTCCTGCCTGCGTACGCTCAATTATCATACCTCTCTCGAACTCGGCAAAGGCAAGGAACACCGTTAGAATGAGATTGCCGGTCAGCGTATTTTCGATAAGGCCGATGTTCAGTATATGAACTTTAACACCTCTCTCAAACAACATTCTGACTGTCAAAACGCCTTCTATAACCGTCCTTGCAAACCTGTCGAGCTTCGTGACGACCAAAGTATCGCCCGCACATAAAAGCTGCAAAAGCTCATTCAATTGTGGGTGTTCCGTGGTCTTTCCCGTGTACGCTTCCGTGATTATCTTATCGCAGCCGTAAGCCATCAGAGCCTCGGTCTGCTCTTCGAGACTGTTGCCGTTTCTGCACTGTGCTACGGTGCTTACTCGTGCATATCCGTATATCATTTTCTCCTCCTATTATGACACCCGAGTTTTGACACAGGTCAAAGCATTGAAACTCTGTCCGGTCACTGACTGTCCCAAAAGTGTTAAGTTATGAGTACGGGGTGTGAGAAAAATTGCTCTCTAATAGGAGATATCAAAATTTTCACACCCGTCTTCTGTCTTGATATTTTTATCATGGAGCGGGATACTTAAAACTGCGGCGTTGCCTCATAAGTCAAACAGTCTTGTTAGGTGCTCCGCTTTTATACTGACAGAAAAACGGAGTGGGGAAAAATTATCCCCGCTCTGTTGTTTTCGTAAGCTTAAGCGTCAAATCCGTTATCTCAAATTCAGAACAGGGCTAAAGTGTTGATAGCGTTTGCCGATATCCTCGTCTGTGAGGTCGAGATACGCTTGCTCCGTGACGGTAACGCTTGAGTGGCCGAGTATTTTGCTCAGCGTGTATATATCCATACCGTTCATGAGGCAGCGCTTTGCAAAGTTATTCCGCAGGCAGTGCGGGGTTATAGTTTCGCTGAGCCCTGCCCGCCGGAGATAGTTCTTGAAATTTGTTTCAAAGCTGCCCACCGTAATAGGCGCACCGCTGTGCTTTATCGGGAACAAATAGTCGCTTTCGGTATATCTGTCCTTGAACTGAAGCCAGCGCCTGAGCACAATTTCAGTGCGGTGCGAAAAATACACAAGCCGACTTTTTCTGCCCTTCGTATTCTCGGCAGATAGAATTATCTGACGCTTTGCAAGGTTTACCGCATCGACCGTGAGGCAAGCACATTCGCCCAATCTCATGCCGCTGTCGATCATAAGTACTGTCATGACATAGTCTCTGTGCTCGGAATAATAAGAGCGGTCGAGGGTCGACAGCAGCCTTTTGAAATCTTCATCGGATATATACTCCCTTGGGCTGCGGTTGATTTTAATTTGCCGCACTTTTTTCATGGGATTTTTCTTGAGCATATACTCGCTGTCAAGCCAATTGAAAAATGCCCGCAGATTGCGGATGTAGTTATTTATCGTTACTGCGCTCACCGGCTGCCTGTAGTCCCTTCTCCGATCCGGGCGGTTAGTCTCTTTAGCGGCCTCGTCCGCATAGAACGAGTATTTTCCTCTGGTCTGCAATTCGTTTATGTAGCGCCGCACGATCGGCTCGGTCACTTTGTCCACCGTCTCGACCCCCATGGCTTCCTTGCACCATCGTTCAAAAAGCCTTAGTGCCTGCTCATAGCTCGCCATGGTCTTCTCCCGCAATTGTCGGCTGCGGCAATACACCATATACTCGTCGATCTGCCACTCAAAGCTTAAATCTGCCATTAAAAAACTCCCCTGACTATCGGTATTACCCGATAAATCAAGAGAGTTTATTGCTATATGCAGAAAGATTTATAGGCTCGGTCGGCAAAAATCATTCGTACCTTTGTGGGGTTTATAGGCATAGCCCAGTTTGATGCAAAGCTGCACACCTTGATACTGCTGCTTTCCCTCACCGCACGCCTTGTTTCTGGCGCAGGCTCAGGCAGTCGGCGATCATGGCGATGAACTCGGAGTTCGTGGGCTTGCCCTTTATATTCGACACGGTGTAGCCGAAAAACTTCTGCAGCACCTCGATGTCGCCCCTGTCCCATGCGACCTCGATCGCATGGCGGATGGCTCGCTCGACCCTCGACGGCGTTGTGTTGAACTTCTTGGCGACCTCGGGATACAGCACCTTCGTGACGGCGTTTATGATGTCCATGTCGTTGATGGTCAGAATGATCGCCTCACGCAGATACTGATAACCCTTGATGTGTGCCGGAACGCCGATCTCGTGGATGATCTCGGTGACGAGCGCTTCGAGCGAAGCATCGCTGCCCTTCGACTGTGCGGCCGGCAGCTTCGGTGCATTGATCTGGCGAATGCGGTCGAGCAGCGTCACGATGTCGCAGGGCTTGGTGACAAAATACGCCGCACCCAGCGCTGCGCACTCGGTGATGATCTTATCGTTGTAGAAGCCCGACACCACGAGTCCCTTGGTGTCGGGGCAGGCCTCGGGCAGGCGGCGCAGCACCTCAATGCCATCGAGCTTGGCCAGTACGAGATCGAGCACCAGCACATTGGGCTTGCTCTCTGCCACCATGGCGAGTGCGTCCACGCCGTCGCCGACGCAGCCAACAAGCTCCAGATCCTCCTCGTTGCGCAGCACCTCGGTCATCAAGCGCTTGAAGTCATCGTTTGTGTCTGCGATAAGTACACGGGTTTTGGTTTCCATAATTAATTATCCTCCATTAAATAGCCGAAACGGCATCCATGTATTATTTAAGCAAAAACTACCGCTTTTGCGATATAAATTTACCATATTCGGATACTTTTTTCGCACGAATTTTGTCGACCTTGTCAGGAAATTGTTGACATAATTCGACGAATAAATGTTAAAATTTGATGAACGATGCTATTATTTTGCATCTTATGTCGAATTATGTCAAGACATTAAATGTTAAAAAAGTTTGTTTCTGTATTGAGCAGCTTAACACAACAAGAATGGTGCCCCAAAAGCGGGCGCCAAATGCATAGCGAAACGCTCCGTGCAGGCCGGGAAGCTGCCAGTTTGAGCGCTGCGCTGCAAATCATTTTGGAGTGCTGAAAAGGCGTCGATTCTTCGGCTTCAAGCACCGTAGACACAAAGCACAAATTATGAACAAATCTTGAATTTTCAATGGTTTCGTGGATTTTGCGTTAATGCAGTGTCAAACCGGCACACCGTTTGCTCAACGCATCTTGATTGAACAAATGCTCAATTTTTGCATCGCAAAATCCGGCATTTTTCTGTCCTTTGTACCGGTATTATGGCCCTTTTTTGTGCATACAAAAAGAATAGTCCAAAAAGCGTCGCGCCGAGCGTTAAAAAATCGTCATTGTCTTTAATTTTCTGGATATATCAGGTAAGGATCGTTACTTTTTCGTTACCAAGACCATTTCAAGACCATTTTTTACATGAATTATCACATTTTGTAACCACTTTTGGCGGTGTTTTGTCGAATGAATCTGTATTTTTGTCGAAAATGCGATTTTGAGCGCTATTTTTCGACAAAGCATCATCAACAACATTTCAAATCGCTCAAAAGCCGAATTTGCATATTTTACCCGTCTTAACACAGTCTTAATGCATCCGGCAAAAAACTTAACACGCATTTCGGCAAGGTTTTTATCTGTCCGAAGCGCTTCTCCGCATCCTGATGTGAAATTGCCCCCGTTGCGGCAGTCTCTGCGTGGCATTTTGAAAATTAAAAAGTTTTTCAACCTCCTGTCCTCAAGCGTCCCTCATTGTACATATTTACTATAGAGGCTGTAACCGGCCCCGTGCGATCCTCCGGATCCGAATATACAAGCATCAACAAAGGAAACAGCGACAGGTGACCCTGTCGCTGTTTCCTCGTTATCTGCGGTTATGCATCCATCCTCGCCGTCATATATTGTAAGTTATGCACATAACCATACAAATTATGCTGCCCGTAGCTCTATATGCTAAAATCGTTAATGACTGGTTTCGTGACATTTCAACTCACACGCCCCTTGCGGGGCGTGACGTAGTTCAAATCAGTTTTGGCCAATTTCATTTTCTATTTCAACTCACACGCCCCTTGCGGGGCGTGACATTTGTGCAGCGGCAGCAACAGCAGTATTAATCAATTTCAACTCACACGCCCCTTGCGGGGCGTGACCAATGAACGGCTTGCCACCTAATTCATAGGACGAATTTCAACTCACACGCCCCTTGCGGGGCGTGACCCTGCACGAATCAAATCACGAACTTCACGCTGATATTTCAACTCACACGCCCCTTGCGGGGCGTGACGTCAACATTAGATTTATCCTCGGCAATCCAATCAATTTCAACTCACACGCCCCTTGCGGGGCGTGACCGAATTACATACGAATACCACCACGGTATTCAGATTTCAACTCACACGCCCCTTGCGGGGCGTGACGACGCAACAGGAACGGTTACGGGGTCACCTTTTTATTTCAACTCACACGCCCCTTGCGGGGCGTGACCTGTTGGAAGAGTGGTACAAACTGGAAAACTGCGATTTCAACTCACACGCCCCTTGCGGGGCGTGACCCAAACGATTAGGAACGAAAAAATAATAGGAGTCATTTCAACTCACACGCCCCTTGCGGGGCGTGACTTTAATTTGTTTTCCTGAATCCATTCAGGGGACAATTTCAACTCACACGCCCCTTGCGGGGCGTGACCGCCGTAAGAAACTACCAAAGCGGAAAGATAAATTTCAACTCACACGCCCCTTGCGGGGCGTGACCGCAACATTTTGGGTAACATGGCGGTCACGCTCTACATCTTGGGGCGGACTTTATTATTTTGCGCCTTTTGCAGGCGCTTTTTGCTAGTTTCTTGCAATTTCTGCGCAAAATCGCAGGCGAACCCGTCGCAGAAATCACATCACGGGCGGTTCACCTCAGACGATTATCACGCCCTCGGGGTCATACCCGCCCTTTGCGCCGATATGCTCGACCTTTTTGTGCCAATCGTTGCCGAGATAGTAAAACCGCAGGCTGTCGAGCTCCTCATCGATTATCTGCACGAGCTCGTTTTTGAGCTTCATGAACTCGCCGTAATCGAGGTTGGCCTCGAAAACCGAGTTCTGCACCCTTTGTGCACGGCTTTGGCACTTCTTTGCGACGAGCCGCAGCCGCTTTCGACCGGCGGCACTCTGCGTACTCACATCATAGCTTATCAAAACCATCATGGCTCTCACCTATTAATATAGCACGGGTACTCGTCGAGCTCGCCGCGGATGAACTTTGCAAAAAGATTACTCTGCACATACGGCAGCAGGCCGAACTGAATTTTCTGCTTGAGATAGGGATGCTCAATGTCGCTGCGCTTTTTCTCCTGCCACTTTGTGAGCACTTTTTTCCTGCCGTCATCGTTGAGCCAGACCGCACCGGTGGGCTTAAACTCAAAGTCGGCATCGGTGAGCATGCCGAGATTGAACATCGTCAGCGTGAAGCGCTCGGCGTGACACCTCGTTTCCTCGACGAGGTCGCAGGCAAGCGAACTGCGACCGCTGCGAAGCTGATGGAAAAAGCCGAAATAGCTGTCGAGCCCGACTGTCTCGAGCGCTGCGGCAAACTCATTCGTATAAAGCGTGTACACAAACGAGAGCACGGCGTTCACGGGGTCGAGCGGCGGGCGCTTACTGCGGTAATCGAAGCTTGTCGGGCCGGTAAACAGCTTGCCGAAAACGCCGAAGTACATTTTTGCGCAGTTGCCCTCGATACCAAGGACGGTCTCCGGACTGTCGGTCTCGCAGACCTTGCTTATCCCGTCCTTGAGATAATCAATGGCGGCGGTGACCTCCTCGTCCTCACGCAGAGCGGGGATATCGTGCCGTGAGCGGCGCAGGACGCTTATGCAGTTTGCAAGCTTCGCTGCGATGGTGTTTCTCGCAAGGGCGACGCTCTTTTCGCGGATCACATCTATCTGCGCGACCCGCAGGAACACATTGCCCCGTGTCTCGCCGCTGACCTTGGCAAGAAACCGCCCCTGCGGCGAAACGAAGGACAGCGCCACCTGCTCCTCAACGCACTTGCCCATGAGCGCCGGAGAGCAGCCGAGATAGCCGAAGCAGACGATAGCCTCGACATTCGCAAACGGGATGCGCAGCTTCGTTTCGCCATCGATGCGGCAGACGAGGTTGTCGTTTTCAAGCGACAGATAGGTGTTTTCATTTGTCACATAAACGGTGTTGAGCAGCTTCCTCATAGCCCACACTCCCTTCGCACGCAGTCGGCAACGCTCTTGTGTTTTCGGCGGCTTGTGACCTGCGGCATGCACATATCCTTCATCGAGCAGCCGCTGCACTTCTGCCCTTTTCTGATGTCGGGTATGCGCCCCTCAGCGATATACGAGCGCATTTGCGCCAGCAGCGTCAGCAGCTCATCATGAAACGACGCATCGAATGACACCACAAAGCGCTTTCGGGCATCCGCATAATATATCTCGGCGGTGCAGTCGGTTTTGAACAGCTTATCGGCGCAGAGCTTCTGCGCATAAAGCTGCATTGCGTCATCGTGCCGGATCATGCCCGTTTTGGGCTTTGTGGGCTTGTACTCAACGATACAAAGTCCGGCGGCGGACTCCTCAAGGCAGTCGAGCTTGCCGAAAAGGCCGAGCTCATCGTCCCAAACATCGACATCGGTATAGCGCTTTCTGCCACGGGCGGAGAAGCTCTCGCCGCTGTGCACCCGCTCGTGGACGGCGTTTGCCTTGACGACAAAATAGTTTTCCGCCCACGCTCTGTCTATCTCGAGCAGCCCCCACCTGTGCGGGCAGTACAGGTAGTGCTGCAGGCTGCGGACGGAGATCGTCTCCATCACACCATGCGGCTGAGCGTTACGCCCTCAGGCATGGTCTCATCGACCTCGACGGCGTAATCGGCAAACACTCTGGGAGGTGCGTCCTTGTCCTTCTGACGGACAACTATCTTGTCGAACAACTCACCCGAGGGTGCGTTGCCGAGCAGGCTGTCGTGCTTAAATACATACAGTCTGCGCATGCACATTTTGCCCCTTGCGGCGCTGTGGTCATTCTCGAACATGTTGCGGATAGCCTCCCACAGAAGCTCAAGGTCGTCCTCGTCAAAGCCGGTGACCTTCTGCGCAAGGGCAGCGGAGATATAGCCCTCGCCACGGTACAGAGCATAGGGGATGATGCTCTTTTTTCCCATCTCGGTGTCGCCGGTGGAGCGTCTGTCCTCGGTTGTTCTCGCCTGACGGGTCACGGTTATCTCCTGATACATAACGGGCGATATGCTGCGTGCAAAGTTGATCTGCACTGGGCCTCTGACTATGCCGCAGGGGTCATCGCCGGTCGACATGACTGCACCGAAGGTACGAACATCAAAGTAATTTTCGCACATATACTGCCTTGCCCTGAGTACATCGTCCTTGACTGCGCCCTTTTTGCCGGTCGCAAGGCCGCATTCGGTGTACGCCTCGGTGAACTTGGTGTTCATCGCCTTGTCGGGCTTGACGAGAATGTTATAGCGGGGCTCGCCCTCTTTCACGAGCTCGACATAGTTTCTCACCTTGCGCTTGAGGCAGACATCGGTGACATAGCCGAAGCCGGTCTCGGGGTCAATGCGGGGTGCGTTTCCGGCATCGGGGTCTCCGTTAGGATTGCCGTTTTCGACATCAAAAAGCATTACAAATTCATAGCGGTTAGATATGGCCATGACAGTTCCTCCTATTATTCATCGGCTGCTTTTGCAGCTGCTTTCTTTTCAAATCTCTGGTTTTTCTGCTGATAATACCCGAGCATGAACACGCCCTGCTCCTTTAGCGTGAGGTGCGAGGGAAATACACTTCCCATCATGCCGAGTATCTCGGTGACCTCTCTGTCCATGAAGTACGCCGTTTTATCGTCCAGCTTTGCAAGGTGGTGCTGCGACAGCGAGAGCAGTTTTGGAAAAACGACCGCCGGTCTTGTTGCCGCCGACGAGAAGTACGCATCCTTTATCGTGCGGTTGAGCGTATCGTTCGACGCACGGCGCTGAATGTCTTCAAGCTTGCAGAACAGTCTGCCGCAAAGGTACGCCGGATCTCTGTTTTCCAGATCGAGTGACATTTTTATCTCCTCCTGTTTTCCTTTCAGTCTTGCGCTGCGGTTTATGCAGGCTTTTATAAGTCCCATTCGGACATTGTTCATTTTAATATAGCTGTTCTTTTCGTCATCCGTGTCGGTCTTGACCCTCCTAACGACCGCCGTAAGCAGCGCATCGGGATAGGCCGTGCCGTTTATTATGGCATCAAACAGCTTCGCCATGAGCGCAGGCGAGACCTTGTCGTTGCTGCTTTTCGGAGACACGAGCTCTTTGCATATCGTCCGCACCGACATGGGCTTTCCTCCGCCGCTGCCAATCTGCATATCCGAGTAATGCACGATGGTGTTTTGCAGAACCTTGCCGAAGCTCTGGCGGTAAATACACTTGAGCGCAAGCCTTGCCGAGTTTGGCTTTATGCCCACAACATAGAAGCTGACATCGCTGTTGATGTTGTCGATGCCATCGACTATCTCCCGTGTTGCCCTGCCGCTTTTTATGCCGTCAAACACCGAATCGAGCCATTCGTCCGTGTGTTCGCTGTCCATGGTGTCGCCGAATGCCAAGGCGCTGAAAATGCTATTGCACGCCTCGTCGCCGGAGGCCGCCCAGTAGATATAGGTCGTCTCGTCTATGAGCGTGCGGTGGTGCTTGTCGGCAAGCAGATAATTGAGCGCTTCGGTGTATTTTTTCACGGCGTTAGCTGAAATGCAGCTATTGAACGACTGCTTTTTGCCGTAGGACTCCTCTGCGGCGTTTTTGTAGCTCACCATGGTGTTTCCCATGGGCGAGCCGCCCGGCAGGCCGGTTATCTTGGCGTGCACACGCTCTATCGGCAGGTACTCGCCGGTTATGCAGCACTGTGCGCTCTGGGCATCGTCACTCTCGGTGGAAGCGGCATACATCTGCTCCCACTTTTCCTTAATCTTCGGCTCGTCATGCAGAAGCTTATCGGGCCTACCGGCGAGGCAAAAGGCAAATTTACCCGTGACGAGCAGCTTGCCCGCTCCCAAAAGGGTCTCGTTGTGCTCCTGCTCCTCCGGCTTCCATGTTTTCATGAAGCTGCGGTAGGCGTTCACGAGCGGAGTGTCGATGCCGTCTATAAATTCAAGGTTTTTCTCGACAAAGGCATCGTGCGACTTTTTCGCCTTGTCTTTGCCATCGGACGCAGACAGCGCCGCAGCCTTTGCATCGTAGTTCAGTCCGAAAATGTACAGTGGACGGTGTTCGATGATATTTGCGTCTATCGCCGTTTTCTCCGTCCGCTTCGGGAGCATCACGGTCTTTGGAACTTTCCGTTCCTTGGGTTTGTCCTTCACGGTGTAGATCTCGGTCTCTTGGCAGTCGACAATGGAATCGACAGCACCGTCCTCGGTTAGCGCAATTAGCGCATGTATGCCCACGCCGGAGTAGCCGTCGGGCAGCACCAAGCCCTTTTTGGCGAGCACATCGTAGTAATCGCAAAGCGCACTTATCAGCATACCGTCCCCTCCGCAAATTTTCTCACATCGATAACGCCGCCGACCATGTGCGGGCGGTAAAACTGCGCATCCGCTTCATCGGAAAACTTCGGTGCGCTCCAATCGCCGTTTATCGGCTTGCCGCCGTCGACAAATCGCATGGTGTACAGCATGTAGCCGAGGTCGACATCGCCCATCCTGAGTATCTCGGGCGAAATGTCCTCAAGGCGGAACTCGTCGACAAGCTTTATGCTCTTTACCGGAAACTCGCTGCACCCGAGGCAGGGCGTCCTGAAATGCTGGCCTTTTTCGAGTCTGCGCTTTATGATGCCAAAATGCTTCTGCTCGCACTCGTCCTCGTGCTCGCCCTTAAGCCCCGTGAGCTCAAAATGAAACTCCACGCCGTACTTCACATTTTTAAGCAGCAGCGATGCACGCTGGTTTCTGCTTTCGTCCGAGTAAATGCAAATGTCCCGCTCGGGGTCTTTCATCTGCGCCATAACCGAGCGCAGCGCAACCTTATCCTTTATCTCGTTTCTGCGCACATTCATGAAGTCTATCGGGTTGAACACCACGATCTTGTCTATCTCGTAGCGTATCGCCGGCTTCCAATAAACGCTCTTGAGCATGCCCACGAGTGCGCTCGGCGTGGGCACATCGTAGCTCACACGCTCGACATTCATTTCCGGTCGGGTGAAGCATGCAAGGTCGCCCTCGACCATTATCTTAAATCCGTACAAGCTCTCCACTCCTTTTATATAAAATAGTCCGTTCCTTCAAATTGAACGCCCAGCTCGCTGCTGTAATACTCCTTGTTCGTCAGGAAAAACACGCCGCTGCCGTGGTCGGCGACAACGCCCTGCTGCCGCAGCCGTTCAAACTCGTCAAGGTACACCGTGCAGCAGTATTTGCTTATCTTTCTGCTGCTGATGCGCCCCGTAGCGCACAGCGTGTCGTACAGCTTTCTGCTGTAGTCGTCACGGCACACGGCAAGCGACACCGTCCGCCGGTCGTCAATGAGCCGGAAGTTTTCGCTGTATGTCCTGAACGGTATCATGTCGATGCTCTTGCAGCTTCGGCCCACACTTTTTGAATGTATCTTCTCGTCGTCGATGCAAAACAGCCGGTCGTAATACGCCCTTATCGCCGCTTCGCAGGAGATGTCCTCATACTCCGCCAGCAGGCCCTTCGTGAGCTCCTGCTCGGTTCTCCTGCGTCCGGCCTCGGGCGATTCAAACACGAACACCTCGCCCGGGGCACGCAGTCCCTCTCGGTTGCAGCGCCCGCCGGTCTGCAAAACGCTGTCGAGCCCCGCAAGCTCACGGAACGCCGCCACAAAGTCGAGGTCGACGCCCGCCTCTATCAGCGAGGTCGAAACGACCGTTATCCGCCGCTCCGACGGCACGGCCGAAAGGTCGGGGTAATCGTCATACAGCCGCTTGAGCGCAGCCTTGATATTCTCAATGACCCTCGTTCGATCATAGGCAGTCATGTAGGTCGAAAGGTGGTACTTTTCGCCGGGGCACAGCTTGTATAGCTCGGCGGCCTTCCTCCTGCTGTTGACCACGATGAGCGACGACGCATAGCCCGACGCTTTCTGCACGAGCACCTCGTCCGACATCTCGCCGAGGTCGGAAAAACGACACTTGCGGAACTTTTCAAAGTCGGAGGTGTCGTCTATAAGGTCGGTGACGCTCAAGCCCCCTTCGGCGCAGCGCTCAAGCAGCGAGCGGAAGTCCGGCATGGTCGCCGTGAGGAAAAGTGCTTGGCTGTTCAGATATTTCGTTATGTAGCCGATGCCGCGCAGGCAGGGCTCAAGATATTCCCTCGGCATGAGGTGTGCCTCGTCAAGTACAATGACGCTGTTTGCCATGTTGTGCACCTTGCGCAGCTTGCCGCGCTTGTCGCCGTAAAGCGATTCAAAAAATTGCACCGCCGTGGTGATGACGATGCCCGCATCCCAGTTTTCGCACGCAGCCGAAAAAGCCGCCTTGCTGTCCTCACTGAGTTCGCTCTGCTCCTCGTAGACGAACGACGACTGCTGACGCAAAAGGTCCGTGTGCTCGGAGAAAAGCCCCTCAAAGGTCAGGGCGGTCTGGTCGATGATGCTGTTATATGGGATGACATATATGATGCGCCGGAGCCTGCCGTTCGAGGCGAGCACCCGCTTTAGGGCGCAGCGCATGCTGGCAAGCGTTTTGCCGCTGCCGGTCGGCATGTTCATGAGGTAAATGTTCGAGCTTTCGCCTATGCGTGCAAACGCTTGCTCCTGCAATTTACTTCGGGCCGTCTGAAGCTCGGTCATCGCCTTGAAGCCGCCAAGCTTTGCGTCAAGCGATGCCTCGCACCGTTCAAAGCTGCATCTGAGCGGCTCGGGCAGAGCCTCCTCGCAGAACTTTGCGGTGTCCAGCGAGTCTGCGTCGGTCAGGCACGAAAAGCAGTAGCGGACGAAAAATGCAAATTTCTCGACCACATCAGCAGTGGTCTTGCAGTCTTTTATAAGCAGTGCCGTGAACGGTTCGGGGGCTACTCGCTCGATATCAAGCTCGGAGCTGTATCCGCCGAAGTCACCGGGATTGCGGCGCAGCCGCCCGAAAAGCGTGGGCATGTCCGGCGTGTTGTTTTTGACTCCGCAGTCGGGGATGCCGGAATGGTGACCAGCGATGCAAAGCTGCAGCAGCAGCGTCAGGGGCGTGCCTTTGCCCTCGAGCTTCGCCGCTTCGAGCGCACCGCAGATCGAGTGCTCGACCAGGATATTTTCGCCCCTGATGCGGCGCTGAAACTCGCTTGAATACTTGCCGACATCGTGCAGCAGGCCGCACAGATAGTTTATCTGCCTGAGCTCGGCTATCGAAAAATCAGCCGCTGCCGCCGCCGTGTTCAGCGAATGCTCGGCAACGGACTGCACCTTCCCGCTGTCGGATATATGGGCAATAAATTGCTCCTCCATCGCTCCACCTCCGTCATTTTGCAACATGATTGTGTTGCTGCAAGGTCAAAAACCGTCGATTTCGCACAGTTTCAATACCATTTATAACAAAAAAATGCAGCAAATGCAATAGGGAATTTGAAAAATTTTAGAAACTTCTCATAATTTTGACTGGTCTGAAAAAAAGGTCAAGCGGTTTTATTCGCTTGACCTTTTTGTTTATGCGTAAAAGCAATTAAGATATAGCTTTATAAATAAGTGAAGAAACCGCTCCCAAAAGAATGAAAACGGAGAACGGCATGTCGTTTTTCAGCCCCTCGACCGGCGTATACTTTCTGAACTGCATGGTCAGTACCATTGTCTTAAAATAATTAAATACATTAAGCAGCCGCAACTTCAGCTCCTTTTTAACCATCATATAAAACAGCGAAAATACGCCGCCGATGATCAATGTGAAAACGAATGCGCTCAGAAATTCTTCAAGTCCCCAACAAGCGCCGATGACGCACAAAAGCAACGCTTGTTAGATAGAAAATCATCGATTCCGCACAGTTTTAATTTCGGCAAATTCGCTCCAAAAGCGAAAAAAGGCCCCGTACACAAAAGCACGGGGTCCGGTTCATTTGCCCTTGAGCTTTTCGAGGAGCGTGCGTTTGGGGACGCACAGATCGCCGGAGCGGCGGAGGGCGGCAAGTGGACTGTCCTTTTTTAGATTGATGCTCAGCTTCACGGGTGCGGTGTCGGTTTTGAGCCCAAAGCGTGTCAAAGCGGCAAGGTGAGCTTCCCGCACGGCGACCGCAAACTCATACCGCACATAGCTGTAACCGCCGTCAAGGCAGCGGTACTTCGCCTCGGGAGCCGGGGTGAGCGGCACATCGGCAAGCTTTTTGCCGGTCTCGGCATCGGCGAGATAGATCACCGGCTTCGTCACGAACCCGGGCAGCAGCACATGGCCGGTGATATGGTACCTGCTGCCGGTCTCGATGCCGTCAACGGTCAGCGCACCGGCGGCGTTGAGTTTGCCGAGAGCTTCGTCTCCGGCAAAGGCTTCTTCGCCGTCAAGGCGCACGGTAACGTTGCCATCCCGCAGGCGCAGAAGCGCAGCCTTCGTGCCGAGGGCGCAGTTTCTGGCGGTCGCCAGGACATGCGCATCGCACTTTCGCAAAAGTTCCCTGACAACGCCGCACAGTGCCGCATTGTCGGACACGGTGAGCGTGCGCAGCTCGTCCACGGCAAGATACTGCGCATAGCGCCCGACCCTGCCGTGCAGGCGCTCGGACAGTGCAAACAGCGCAGCGCAATAGCGCTCCGGCAGGGCCGCAGCGTCCGCTTCGTGCTCGGGTGCGTCAACGAAAATTCTTGTACACACCGGCTCACGCAAAAGCCCTATCGTGCCCTTTTGCAGCACGAGCGAATTTATGAGCAGGCTTCCGCCGAGCATGGGGAGAGCTGCGTCAAAGCCGTGCTCCTTGGCCTTTTCCGTCCGCAGGAACGCCGAGCACAGGCTCGTTTGGATGCAGTCGGGGCGCTCGGTGATATCGACAACCCCGCTGCCGGTCGCAAACTTATAATCGAGCTTTATCCAGCCGGTCTTTCCGCCCGTCCAGCGCTGTCGGCAGGCGACGACATCGGTCTTGTCGCCGTTTGCCTCGAAGAAGTCCCACACCTTGGCGAGTGTGCTCTGCGGCCAAGCGTCGCCGCTGTCGGCAAACAAAATATACCTGCCCTCGGCCATTTGCAGCGCTTCGCTGCGGTCATTTGCTTGGGCGACATTCTTGGGATAGTGCTCACGCAGAGCGCCGCACTCACCGGTCACGATGAGCTGCACATTTTCCTTAAAGCCCATGGTCTGGCGGGCAAACTGCCCGGCGGTCGGCTCATCGGGCGCAACTACGGTGAACTTAAATCCCTTGCTCGGCGCTTTGCCGTCCATGCGGTAGAGCTCTGGTAGGTCGATGCGGTAGCGGTAGAATTTCTGCCGCACTTTTTCAGTCAGAAACTCCTGTGTTTTCTCGTCACGCAGAAGATACTTCGTGTAGTCGGGGAACACATTGACCTCGATGATCTTATACCCCGTCGGCGTGACGGCGACATCGAAGCCGAAATACTGAAGCTGCGGCATGCTGCGGCAAACATCACGCACGCCGTCAAGTATCATGTCCCAGTGCGGCACATTGCCCTCGATGGCAACGCCGGTATCGGGGTGCACCGGGCAGGGCGTGTAGTGGTCGCCGCTTTTGAACTCCGGCTCGATTATGCGGCCGGTCTCTTTGTCAAGGCTTATGATTATGCCGCCCTCGGCGGTGTTGATATTATCGGTAAAGCCGCCCTTTGAGTGGCCGAGCTTCATGAAGCATGCGCCTATCTGCGGCAGCTCTCCCGTGCGGTGGAAGCAGTTTACACGCACGGTGTTGAGCGCCTCGGGGTAGAAGCTTTTAAACCACTCGTGCATGAGCACATATTCCGTCACGAGGTATACTCCCTCGGCGGAGAAAAGCTCTGCGACAATGGCATCCGCCGACATGGGCACGCCGTTTAGGATATACCGCCCGTCACGGCACTCGAGCTTGTTAAAGCCCTGCCCGTGCGAGCCGTAGGTGCGTTTGACGGCCAGCAGTCTTTTCTCCTCCAAAAGCGCAAAAAGCGAGGCATAGCTCAGCTTATACCCCTCGGGCAGCTCCGGCAGCGGCAGGATGCGGCTTGCGCCGTTTATCCTTGCCACGGCATAGTAATGCTCCGGCAGCACGCTTTTAAATTCCGCAAGCGCAAAGCGGCTTGCGAGCTTATCGGATATCCACATTTGGTACTCGGGGTTAATGCGATTGACCCAAAAATAGTCGTAATCGGGGACATAGCGGCGATAATTATCCTCAGTCAGGCCGAGCTCCCTGATGCGGTAGCCGAAAAAGCCACGCTCGTATGCCCACTTACGCTCGGCATCGGTGATGCTGCCGTCTGCCATGTCGGCACGAAGCTCGGCATCCCACAGACTCGCCATGTACGGGCGCATGCCGCTGCGGTGCTCGGTATCGGCAATTTTCGCCCACTTTTCGCTAAATTCCCGCTCACGGCGCCCGATCTCGGCGTGCTCGGGGTCGGGGTGGGCGCTCTTTTCGTCCCAGTCGGCGATAAACTGCGCCAGCGCCTCGCTCGGGGCATAGCCCTCGGGCAGCGTAAGCTTGGTCGACACATCGATGAGCTTATGCCCCTCGCCGCAGGGGACGAACTTAAACTGCAAAAGCTCGAAAAACGCAAGATATGCGGCGGCGCTTTTGGCCTTGGCGATGAGCTCGGAGTGCTCATCGGACGCAAGCGGCGTGCAGCCGCCGGTGCGGGTGATGAATGCCTCAACGGGCGTTGTGACCATGCCTTCGGGCTCGGAGCGGCTGAGGATTACCACATTCACCGTGCCGTCGGCGGGGTCGGCAAAGCTCTCGGTCAGGACATATTCACGCCCGAGAGTTTCGAGGAAATGCACAAAGCCGTCCTCGTCATACTCCGCTGCGTCAACGGAAAATTTGCCGCCGTCAAAGCTTATCGCATAGCCGCCGGAGACGGCATCGTAGGCCGGAACGAGCCTTGCCCTGCCGAGCGCTTTCACGCACTGCGCAGCGTCATCAAAGCTTGAGCCGCCGCCTGCCATTGCTATCGCCGTGCGCCTGCCGTCACGGTACAGAAAGTCGTAGTACAGCTTCGGGAGCAGCCCCGCCTGCCCGCTTAGAAGCTTTGCCTGCGAGACTATCGAGCCGAACCACGCATTGTACCTGTAAGAATAGCTTTTGCTTTCCATTTGCCGCCACCCTTTCCGATTTCACTCTGAATAGCATATAACGATTTTCTTCCAAAGTCAATTAACGGAAAATTAAGTTTTTTTAAAATACCTGTCCCCAAACGGTCCCGTGCGGACATGTATATAGTGAAAGCAAGCTTTGTGACAGCTTGTGCAAACAGTTTTACAACAAACACAGGAGGAGAAATCATGAAAAAACGACTACTCAGCATCGCACTCGTTTTGTGCATGCTCGTGTCGCTTCTTCCGGCAGCGGCCTTCGCCGATAACGCCCCCATCGGCGGCAGCTGCGGCAAGAGCGTGACATGGGCGCTCAAGGACGGCACACTCACCATCTCCGGCACCGGCGAGATGGCCTACTACGACGGCGACAACCCCGCACCGTGGAAAAAGCACGGCGAGGAGATCAAAAGCGTCGTCGTGGCAGACGGTGTGACCAAGGTAAGCGGCGCAATGTTTGACGGCCTGACGGCGGCGACCGCCGTGAGCTTCGGCAGCAAAGTGAGCGGCCTTGACGGAAACATGCTCGGTCTTGCACACGCACTTGAGAGCATCACCGTCAGCGACAAGAACGCAAGCTACTGCGTAAAAGACGGCGTGCTTTACAGCAAGAGCATGACCACGCTCGTCCGCTATCCCGAGAGCAAGGCAGGCACGGCCTTCACCGTTCCCGACGGGGTCAAGGTCATCGGCAGCGACGCATTTTCGTCCTGCAATAAGCTCACCTCCCTCACGCTCCCGACAAGTGTGACGACACTCGAAAGGTTCTCTGTTTACGCCTGCGAGAACCTCAAGAGCATCAAGCTGCCGAGCAAGCTCGACAGCATCGGCGATTTCGCCTTTGCCTACTGCACGAGCCTCACCGAGATGACCGTACCCGAGGGCGTGAAGGTTCTGAGTGCCGATGTTTTCTACGATTGCAGCAGCCTGAAAACGCTCCGTCTGCCCGTGAGCCTTGCCGAGATAGGCAGCTACTGCACCGTCAAGTGCGATAAGCTCACCGATGTGTACTACGCAGGTACGCAGAAGCAGTGGAAGCTCGTCAAGGTCGACAGCAGCAACACCAGCCTTACCAAGGCAAAGATGCACTACGGCAACCTGACCGTCTCCACCCCCACCATCAGCATCACCACCTCGGCGGGCAAGCCGATGATAAGCTGGACGAAGATAATCGGTGCGGACAAGTACTGGATCTATCGCTCCACAGACGGCAAGAGCTTTAAATACTACGACAGCACAAAGAACACAAGCTACAAAAACTCCAGCACCAATATCGGCACGACCTACTACTATAAGGTCAAGGCCGTCACCGTGTCCGACGGTGAAAATGTTGCATCCGGCTACAGCAATGTAAAGAGCATTCAGTGCAAGCCCGCAGCACCGAGCCTGAGCATCTACCGCACGAACGGCAAGCCGCAGCTTAAGTGGAAGGCCGTTGACGGTGCGTCGAAATACTGGATCTACCGCTCGACAAACGGCGGCGACTACAAGTACTATGACAGCACCACCAAGCTCAGCTACACCAACAACGCCGCAGCATCCGGCACGGTGTATTTCTATAAGGTAAAGGCCGTCGCCGTCGTGAACGGCAAGAATGTGTCCTCGGCATTCAGCGGCAGCAAAAATCTGTTCACCACGCTAACGGCCCCCATCGTGAAGATCACCACCTCCGCAGGCCGCCCCATGCTCAGATGGGATGCGGTCAAGAGCGCCGACAGGTACTGGATCTATCGCTCGACAGACGGCAAGAACTTTAAATACTACGACAGCACAAAGAACACAAGCTACAAAAACTCCAGCACCAGCATCGGTACGACCTACTACTACAAGGTCAAGGCCGTGTGCGCCGTGACCTCCTACGCAAACTCCGCAATGAGCACGGCAAAGAGCGTAAAGCGTGTTCCGGCAGCGCCCGACCTGAGCATTGAGCTCAACGCAAACAACAAGCCGCTGCTCAGCTGGGGCAGCGTTTCCGGTGCATCGAAGTATTGGATCTACCGTTCAACGGACGGCAAGAACTTTAAATACTACGACAGCACGACCAAAACCAGCTATAACAACAACGGCGCATCCCTCGGCGTGACCTATTACTACAAGATAAAGGCCGTCGCCGTGGTAAGCAAAAACAATGTCACCTCGGCATACAGCCGCAGCGTGAGCGTGACCGTGCCCGACCCGTCCAAGGGCGGCAAGTGCGGCGACAATGTCGAGTGGAAGATCACCGGCGACACGCTCTACATAAGCGGCAGCGGCAAAATGTACGACTACGACAACCTTGGCAGCAGCAAAAACAAGGTGCCTTGGAAGAAGTCGTTCAGCAAGGTCGTCATCTCCGACGGCGTGACCAGCATCGGCAGCTGCGCCTTTGAAGGCTGCGAATCGCTCTCTAGCGTATCCATCCCCGCTTCCGTCAAGAGCATCGGCGAGCGTGCGTTCCAGTTCTGCATGAGCCTTAGCAGCATCGTCATCCCCGAGGGCGTCGAGACCATCGGCGATTCCGCATTTTCGGCCGCAGAGGGTCTCAAACGCATCACCCTGCCGAGCACCCTCAAGAGCATCGGCAGCGCCGCCTTTGCGCAGCTTATCGATCTTGAGACGATCACCCTGCCCGAGGGTCTTGAGACCATCGGCGACAGTGCTTTCATCGGCTGCGACCGCCTTAAGACGCTGACTATCCCCGCATCCGTCAAGAACATCGGCGCAAGCATTTGCCGTGGCTGCAAAAGCTTCACCGGCTACACCGTCAGCGAGGCAAACCCCTACTACTGCGTTGTCGGCGGCGTCCTCTACACCAAGGACATGACCGAGCTTTTAAGCTGCCCGCCCGGCGTTGTCAGCACCGCCTCTTTCGTTGTTCCCGACAGCATCAAGGTCATCGGCGATGAAGCCTTCTACGGCTGCGCCCTCGCCAACGGCATCACTCTGCCCGAGGGTCTTGAAAAGATCGGCGACAAGGCATTTGCCGAATGTATCTTCCTCAGCTCACTCAACGCCCCCGCATCGCTCAGGAGCATCGGCGACTATGCGTTTATCCGCTGCGACAGTCTCGAGGCCGTCACATTCTCCGGCAGCCTTGACAGCATCGGCAAGGAGGCGTTTAAAAGCTGCACCTCGCTCAAGAGCGTCACCATGCCCGACAAGCTCGGCAGTCTCGGCGATGAGGCCTTCCATTTCTGCGAAAACCTCGAGAGCATCGTCATTCCCGAGGGCGTAAAGAGCGTCGGCTTCATGACCTTCGCAGGCTGCCGCAATCTCGCAAGCGTCACGCTGCCGACGATCCTTCAGAGTATCGGCAAGGAAGCGTTCAGCGGCTGCACCCATCTTAAGAATATCACCCTTCCGGCAGGTCTCAAGACCATCGGCGAGGGCGCATTCAGAGACAGCGGTCTGACCTCCATCGTCATTCCCGACGGCGTGACCGCCATCCCCGTCCTGTGCTTCTGCAGCTGCAGCCGGCTCAGGAGCATCACCATTCCGACAAGCGTCAAGAGCATCGGCTCAAGCGCCCTGCTGCTCGACAGCAATCTAAAGCTGACCATCAATTACAAGGGCACAAAAGCCCAGTGGAGCGACATCGCCATCGACCGCGACAACGACTCCATCGACCGAGCAACCATCGTGTATAACTACAAATAAGTAACAGGCAGCCCCTCAGCGTGTCAAAAAAGTCGTAAGACTTTTTTGCACGCTGAAAGCTCCACCCGAGAGGGTGGAGCTTTCCATTTAAATTATCACTCCGTATTTGCTCACCAGCGGGGCGAGGGCGGTGTCGGGGAGGGCGCCCTCATACAGGGCACGGCCCTGGTAGGCACGCAGCGCCGCTTCGAGGATGTCGGCGTCGTCGCACACGATGCACAGGGGCTTGGATATCATGTACTGGCAGTCGGCGAAAAGCTCGACCTCCTCCCATGTGTCGAGCCGCACGGCGACTAAGACATCATCGGTCTCCAGTGCGTCGGAAAGCTCGTCCTCAAAGTCGGGCGTGACGGCGAGGACTTTGCCGCATCGGGCATCGACCGGCAGATACGCCGTGAGCTTCTCGGTCGAGGCCGGAAGCAGGTCGGTGAACTTCGGTGCGGGGGCGACCGGCTCGGCGTTCCGAAGCGCCTTACTCAGTGCGGCGATGTGCTCGGCGGTCGTGCCGCAGCAGCCTCCGAAGATGGCGACGCCTGCTTTGAGAAACTCGGGAACAAGCTCCACGAACTGCTCGGGCGGGCAGTTATACACGGTCTTGCCGTCAACTATCTCTGGCATGCCTGCGTTGGGCTTGACGATAAGCGGCACACGGGAAAATTCACGCAGGCGCTTTATCTGCGGCAGCATTTCGGCCGGGCCTGCCGAGCAGTTTAGGCCGAATGCGTCGATGCCCATGCCCTGCAAAACGGTCATGGCGGCGGTGATATCCGTGCCGGAGAGGCTGCGGCCGTTTTCGTCGCAGGTGAAGGTCACGAAAATTGGCTTATCGCTGACACTGCGCACGGCAAGGACTGCCGCTCTGGCGTCCGAGAGCGTCATCATCGTCTCGATGACGAAAAGATCGACGCCCGCCTGCTCAAGGCCTGCGGCCTGCTCGGTGTAGATATCCACAAGCTCCTCGAACGAAGCCTCGCCCAGAGGCGAGAGGAACAGGCCGGTCGGGGAAATGTCACCGGCGACAAAGGCCCTGCCGTCGGCGGCTTTCTGCGAAAGCGCCGCTAAACGGCGGTTGTAGTCGGCGGTCTTGTTGAAAATGCCGTGCTCTTCCAATTTGCGGCGGTTTGCGCCGAAGCTCGGCGAGTACAGGACATTGCTTCCGGCTTTGACATAGCCTTTCTGGATGCCGATGATGCTGTCGGGGTTCTCGAGCACCCACTGCTCGGCGCTGACATCGCCCTTGTAGCCGCATTTTTGAAGCTCGGTGCCGGTCGCGCCGTCGAGAATGAGCGGAAAGCGGATCTGCATGATTAGTCCTCCGTAATATCAAAAGTCATGTTGTCCGTGAACGCCTCGGTGAATTCCCGCAGGCCGGACAGCTCGATGTATTCGCATTTTTCGGCGCATGAGCGCAGCTCACGGCGGCACTCGGGATCGACCGCCGCCATGGACGCACCGGCAAGCGAGGTGTTGCCGAGGCAGTGCAAGCGCTCCGGCGAAATTTCCGGCAGCATGCCGAGCGTCATGGCGCTTTTGGGGTCGATGTAATTGCCGAAGCCGCCGGCAAGGCAGACCCTTGAAAGGTCGCCGGCCTTTATCCCGTGCCGGGCAAGCAGCACCTCAACACCGCCGGCAACGGCGGCCTTTGCAAGCTGGAGACTGCGCACATCGGCGGCGGTGAGGTACACGCTTTCCGTAAGATGAAACACGCCGTTACCCTGCCCGTCCGGGCGGATGTACCGCCGCAGGCTCCCGGGCGCAAGCTCCGGCGGAAGCAGTCTGCCGCCGTTATCGATGCAGCCGAGCTTAAGCAGCGTGGCGGCAAGGTCGATAAGCCCGGAGCCGCAGATGCCGACAGGCTCGACTGCGCCTATGACATCGTACAGAAAGCCACGGTCATAGCGCACATGGCTGACGGCGCCGCTAAGCGCCGGCATGCCGCAGCTTATGCCCGCACCCTCGAATGCAGGGCCGGAGGCGACGGCGCAGCAGGAGACCCTGCCCCCGCTCACGAGCGCCATTTCTCCGTTCGTGCCGATATCCAAAAACAGCGAGCTTCCCCCGGCGGAACACAGATCGGACGCAAGCAGTCCCGCCGTGATATCGCCGCCGACATATCCGGCAACGCACGGGGCGTAGCTTAGCTCGGCTCCGAGAAGCGTATCGCCCGTGGGGGCTTCAAAAAGCGTCACGGGCTTAAAGGGCGCCGTGGCGATAGAGCGCACGGGCAAGCCCGCAAAAATGTGCTGCATGACGGTGTTTCCCGCAAGGAAAACGCTGCGCAGTTCGGCTTTATCCCGACCGCAGTCGGCGAGGGCGTCGAGTATCAGCTCCTCGGTCTGGCGGCGGATGAGCGCCGACAGCTCGTGCAGGCCGTCCGGCTCATCCATGGTGTAGCGGATGCGGCTGATGACATCGCCGCCGTAGGCCGCCTGAGCGTTCCATGCGCTGAGCGTTCTGAGCTCCGCCGCATTTTCAAGGTCGTAAATGCGCACGGCAACGGTGGTCGTGCCGAGGTCAACGGCGGCGGCTATGCCGCTTTGCGCCGCCTTGGGAGCGGCAATGCTTACGGTGTCGGTGAGTATCGCACCGCCGGCGGCTTCGGGAAGCTCGACGGTGTCGCCGTCCGTGGGGATGACCTTGCACGCAAGGCGCTGCACGCCGTTTATTTTCACCCGGCACTTGCCGCATTTGCCCCTGCCGCCGCAGGCAGCGGGAACGGAGAAGCCCGCTTTGCGCAAAGCCGCCAGCAGCGTTTCGTTATCGTTTACCTGCACGGTATGCACTTTGCCGCCGCAACCAACTTCGATGCTTGACACGGACTTTCCTCCTTAATATAATGTCATTATATCTTTATTATATAAGCAGTCATCGACTGCTTTGTCAAGAGGTACGACAGTATGACACGGCTGATGACCCTTGCGGCGGAAAACGGCTTTTCGCATTACGCTGCGGCGAATATGGAGGCGTTCACCCCGAGAGCCGATGTGCGGGATATGTGCAGGCAAAACCGCTGCGGAAGATACGGCGCAAGCTGGGCGTGTCCCCCGGGCTGCGCAACGCTCGAGCAGGCGATCACGGATATCGGCTGCTGCAAAAGCGGCATACTCGTGCAGACGACAGGCAGGCTTACCGACGAGTTTGATTATGACGGTATGCAGGAGATATCCCGCCGCCACAAGAAAAGCTTTGAAAGCTTCGTCCGCCAGGCGAGGATGCTCTACCCAGACTGCCTTGCGCTGACGGCGGGCACCTGTACCGTTTGCACAAAATGCACCTATCCCATGAAGCCCTGCCGCTTCCCGAAAAAGCGGCTTTCGTCCATGGAGGCCTACGGCCTTTGGGTCAGCGACATTTGCCGCCGCTCGGGGCTTGAGTATAATTACGGCAGGCTCACCATGACATACACATCCTGCGTTCTACTAAGGAGTGACCGATATGCAGACTGCAAAGGAAATTTTTCTTGAATTGCTGAAGCCCGACGGCAAGCCCGAAAGGATATTAAAGCAGTACGAGGCGCTGCACATGTGTCTGTACGACCCGATAAATGTCTATCTGCGCGGCAACCGCAAGCGCGGCTCGGTGTCAAAAGACCGCTGGGGCACGACCATAAGCTTCCCGGAGGATGCCCCGGGCGCAACGCCGCTGCACGGCGACGGGCTCACCGTCTGTCCGGATATCACCCGCTGGCGTGAATTTGTCCACGCCCCCGATATCGCCGCAAACTGCACCGAAGGTTGGGCGGAGTGCCGGACCAAGGCGAGAGCCGCCGCAGGCGATGAGCAGCTCGTTGCCGGCTTCATGGGCACGGGCATTTTCGAGCAGTGCCACTTCCTCATGGGCTTTGAAAACACGCTCACGGCGCTGTACGAGCACCCCGACGAGATGCACGAGCTTATAGAATACATCACCCGGTACCGCCTTGAATATGTGCAGCTTCTAATCGACAACCTTCAGCCGGATGTCATCTTCTCGCACGACGACTGGGGCACAAAGACCGCACTTTTCATGAAGCCGGATATGTGGCGTGAGTTCTTCAAGGAGCCGTACCGCCGCTTCTACGGCTACATTCGCTCCCGGGGCTGCATCGCCGTCCACCACGGCGACGCATACCTTGCCGATATCGTCGATGACATGGCCGAGATCGGCATTCAGGTCTGGCAGGGCACGCTGCCGGAGAACAACATCCCCGCATTGCAGAAGCATCTCAAGGGCAGACTCGTTTTAATGGGCGGCATGGGCGCCGCCATCGACAGAGCCGATGCCACGCCCGAGGAGATAACCGCCTACGCCGATAAAACGCTGCGTGACTGCTGCCCGGGCGGACACTTTATTCCGTCTATCACCTACGGCTTGCCCGGCGCCGTGTATCCGCATATAGACCGGTACATCGACCGTGCGATAGACGACTACAACGCAAAGCTGCACATGCCGCATTTCGACCTGCCGGAGGTACCCCGCCGCAAGCTTGACGGTGCGGTCAAGACCGCCGCAGCCGAGACTAAGACCGAGGAGGCCGGGGGCGATATCCTCACGAGGATAGCATCAGCCATCAAGCGGGGTCAGCAGAAAAAGCTGCTGGCGCTCATAGACGAGGCGCTTAATGACGGCGTGGACGCTCAGGACATTCTCTCGGGCGGACTCGTCGTCGGCATGAACGAATTGGGCGAGGATTTCTCGGCAAACAGGGCCTTCGTTCCCGAAATGCTCATTGCCGCACGGTGCATGGCCGCCGCCACCGCCGTACTCAAGCCGCACATGGTGTCCGAGGACGGAAGCAGCCGCTCCATTGGCTCGGCCTGCATCGGCACGGTGCTGGGCGACCTGCACGATATCGGCAAGAATCTCGTCAAGATAATGTTCGAGGGCAGCGGCATCGAGGTGTACGATCTCGGGGCCGATGTCCCGCCGGAGAAATTTATTCAGACGGCAAAGGAGCATAACTGCGACATTATCGCCTGCTCGTCCCTGCTCACGACAACGATGCAGGAGATGCGGCAGATAGTGGAGCTTGCAAAACAGGCCGGCATCCGTGACACGACGACCATCATGGTCGGCGGAGCACCCATCAGCCAGAGCTTCTGCGACGAGATAGGCGCAGATATCTACACGCCGGACGCAGCCTCCGCCGCCCGTGCCGCCGTGAAGGTACTCACCGCCTGAACACCTGCCCCTGCGGCTTTTTACCGCAGGGGTTTCCCATTTGTGCGAAGTATCGCCGGTTTTCGCAATTTTTGTTCATATTGTGAAGGTCGAATCCTGTTGTTTTTTGCCTGACAATGCGATAAAATGAGGGCACAGTACGGTTATGGAAAGGACTGCGTTATGAAAGGATATGTGACGAGGCTGTGCGACATTGACAGCATCGGGATACCCGACGAAATGCTTGAGGTGCACATCGATAAAGAGCGTATCGAGAACCAGATCGCCGCCCTGTCGCTGCGCTATGCAAACGAGATAAGCTCCATCATCTGCGCCCGGGGCGATATCGTCCGCTGCAAGGCGGACGAAGCAAGCTACCCCGATAAGAGAACGATAATTCTGTTCACCGGCGCATCCCTCCCCGCCGCCGAGGAGGCCGCAAACGCCGCCATCGGCAAAAAGCTCGGCGAAAGCTTCAAGACCGAGCTTGCCGGAAAGAGCGTGGAGCTGACGGTTTTGAAGATCACCCGCCGCATGCCGGTCGAGGTCACGGATGAGCTCATTGCCTCCGTGGGCATTGACGGCGTCACCACCGTTGACGGCTACCGGGCATATCTCACGGCAAAGGCGACCGAGGATGCTAACCTTGAAAACAGCAAGGCCGTCATGCGCTATCTCATGGACGAGCTGATAAACGGCAGCGAGTTCGAATATGACGAGCAGGCGATGAAAGCCGCCGTCGAGCAGGCTAAGGCCGATTACGCCGCCATGCCCGATGAGGGCTACGCTTTCACCGACGAGGAGATAGAGCAGTCCGTTGTGTATAACTGCAAGCAGGGCTGGGCGGCCGAGGAGTTTTGCAGACAGCACGGCATCGAGATAGACGAGCAGGCCGTCAGGCAGCAGGCAGAGCAGCTCGGTCAGATGATGGAGCTCATGGGCGAGACCGTTCCCGATGAAGCGGAGCTTCTTGACATGGCCCGCTCGGAGGAGTGCCTCAATCCGCTGTTTGAGCACATAAACGATATGATAACCCGGAAGATCGGAGGTTAAGGGCATGGTAAGAGAGCTTAAAGACAACCGGTGGAAGGAATTTTCCAAGGCCGAATATGCCGTCATCGACTGCTGCGGCGAAAACAGCTTTGCCTGCGTGCAGCTTGCGCCGATCTTCGATGCTGCCGCCGACGAGCTTTCGGGCGTGTCCTTCGGCAGAATAAACATTTCGCTTTACCCCGAGATCGCCGACACCTACGGCATAGACGCAATGCCCACGCTGCTGTTTTTCCGTAACGGCGAGCTTGTAAACCGAGTGACCGGCAGCTTGGAGAGCGAGGACCTTTTCGGCGAGCTGTCCAGGCTTTTGTATGAATAAGAGGAGACAAAAAACGGGAAAGATAAGGCTCAATGACGGCGCAGCGGCCGTCGCAGGGATAAAGGCCGGCCTCAAGGAGACCGGTGACTACGAGCACACCGACCCCGACGGCATAAGCTGCGACACACGCACCGTCCTAAAAAACGACGGCGTCATCGAGGCCGAGGGCAGTCCTAAGGAGCTTGAAGGCTCAAACGAATACTACAAACTTTTCAGCAAGACCCTTTGAAAGGCGAGAAAAAATGATAACCGAAAAAACAAAACTTTGTGACCTTGAGCCCGGCGGCGTGACCGCCGGCTTCAAGCTTGAAAAAAAGCAGTATGTCGAGGCGAAAAAGGCAACGCTCTACACCCTGCGGCACAAAAAGTGCGGCGCCCGGCTGTTGTACTTTGACAGAGCCGACCTTAACAAGACCTTTGCCGTCTCCTTCAGGACCCTCCCCGAAAACGACACCGGCGTTTTCCACATTCTTGAGCACAGCGTGCTTAACGGCTCGGAAAAATTCCCCGTAAAGGAGCCGTTTGTGTCGCTGCTGCAAAGCTCCATGCAGACCTTCCTGAACGCCTACACCTTTAGCGACAAGACCATGTTCCCGGTCTCAAGCCGCAATGAGCAGGATCTTTTCAACCTCATGAGCGTGTATCTCGATGCGGTGTTCCGTCCGAGCATCTACTCCATGCCCGAGATATTCATGCAGGAGGGCTGGCACTACGAGTTTGACGAGGAAGGCTCGGTCAGCTACAACGGCGTCGTGTTCAGCGAGATGAAGGGCGCATACGCCGATGTCGAGCGCATCATGGGCGATGCCTGCGACAGGCTCATGTACCCGGACACCTGCTACGGCTTCTCCTCCGGCGGCAGACCCGAGAGCATCCCCGATTTGAGCTACGAGCAGTTTATCGCAACGCACAAGCGCTTTTATCATCCGTCGAACGCCCGCTTCTTCCTTGACGGACACATGGATATCGACGGCGTTTTAGAGTACATAGACTCCGAGTACCTCTCCCGGTACGACTACCTTGAGCCGGACTTTGATTTTTGTGAGCAAAAGCCCGTCACCGGCACTGCGACCGTGAATTTTGAGCCCACCGAGGGCGAGAATGACCGTGCGCACATGGTCATGGGTAAGCTCCTGTGCCGCTTTGACGAAATTGAAAAGCTCTATGCGGCGAAGATAATCGCAGACTGCCTCACGGGCTCTAACGAAGCGCCGCTCAAGCGTGCGTTTTTGGAAAACGGTCTTGCGCAGGATGTCGCCCTTGAGATAAACGACGGCATTTATCAGCCGTCGGCGGCGCTCGTGGTACTCAATACCACCGCCGATAAGTTTGACGAAATTCGCTCCTTTGTGCCCGAGACCGTGCGCCGTGTTGCCGAAAACGGCCTTGACCGCAGTGCACTGCACGCCTGCATCGAGCGCTTTGCCTTCAACTGCCGCGAGGTCACGGAGCCGTATGGCGTGGAGCTTGCGATAAAGGCGCTCGACGGCTGGCTTTACGGCGGCGACCCGCTGCTGCACATCGATAACGCCAAGGTCTTTGACGCACTGCGCAATAAGCTCGACACCGGCTATTTTGAAGCGCTCATGCTCGAAATGCTCGCAGACCCCGACGATAAGTGCTATGTCTACGCTCTGCCGTCCAAAACGAAGCTGTTTGACGACGCTCAGCGTGAAAAGGCAAGGTGCGAGGCCGAGGCCGCCGCATGGGACGACGAAAAGCGTCGGGAAATGATGAACGCCACCCAAAAAATGCAGCTCTGGCAGCAAAGTCAGGATGACGAGCAGGCCCTCTCGACTCTGCCGGTTCTGGAGCTTTGCGATGTGCCCCGTGATGTCGGGCCGATAAAGACGGCGCCGGTAAATATCGCAGGCCGCACGGCGCTGAGCGTCGAGACAAGCTCGGACGGCATCGTGTATCTTAACCTGTACTTTGATGTGTCTGACTTCACGACCGAGGAGCTTCGGCTTTTGAACCTGCTCACGAGCTGTCTCGGCGACCTGCGCACGGAAAATCTCACGGCGCTTGAGCTTCAGAACAAGATAAAGGCCACACTCGGCGGCATTGCCGCAAAGGTCGATGTCATCTCGCACGAGGGCGAGCTTGACAGCTGCAAGCCGTATCTTCTCGTTTCGGCAAGCACCCTGCGTGAAAACGCACAGGCGGCCACGGAGCTGCTGAGCGAGCTTCTGCTGCACACCTGCTGGAGCGAGACCGACAAGATAGGCGAAATAGTTATGCAGAGCGATTATTTCATCAAGCAGTCGCTCATCGGAAACGGCCACAGCTATGCAATGACAAAGGCGCTGTCGGGCTTTTCGGCCGAGGCTGCACTGCGTGAAGCGCTCGAGGGCGAGAGCTTTGCCCGCTGGTTTGCAGACCTTGCAGGCAGCTTCTCCGTGCACGCCGAAGCGCTCGGCGAAAGGCTTGCCGGGCTTGCGCACCGTGCCTTTGCCGCAAACAGGCTGTTTGTCGGCTTTGGCGGCGAGCCGTCTGCTTCGGCGATAGAGAGCTTTGTAAAGGCTCTGCCGGAAAGCGAGATAGGCGAAGCTGCCGCTGCGCCCGAGGGCGTAAAGACCGACTGCACCGTCGAGATACCCGCCGATGTCGGCTTCAGCGCACTGGGCGGAAATCTCAACACCTTCGGCGGAAAGTTTAGCGGCGCATGGCCTGTTCTGTCGTCGCTCATGACCTATGGCTACCTTTGGGGCGCCGTGCGTGTGCAGGGCGGCGCTTACGGCACGGGCATGAATGTCCGCTCGAACGGCGATATTTTCTGCTACTCGTACCGTGACCCGAATCTCATGAGCTCCGCCGATGCATTTGCGGCGCTGCCCGATGTGCTGGGTGAGATGCTCTCCGAGGACATGCCGCTTGACGATATCATCATCGGCACGGTGAACACCACCGACCCCCTGCTTGACCCCGCCGGACAGTGTGAATTAAGCTGCCGCCGCTATCTCAGGGGCACGACCCCCGAGGATATCGCCCGGCTGCGCCACGAGATACTCGACACCGCCGCCGCAGACCTCCGCTCGCTCATCCCCACGCTGCGGGCCTATGTCGAAAATGGCGTCTTCTGCGCCGTCGGCAGCCACGACGCCGTGAAATTCGTAAGCGGCAAATAATTCCGCAAAAATTTTATACTTGAAGAATTTGTCCCAAGGCGTTAAACTATACGGGTATTTAATGACTAAGCGAGGGCGAATGCTTTCTCGGCATCATCCCGAGCATCGTGACCCGCCGCTTCTACAAGGAGACCGGCAGCATCTACGCAGGCTCGTTTGCGATCGCAATGCTCTACACCATGATGACCGTCGCAAACACCATGTTCCTTGCCTCCGTGCTCGGATAATTAAAACAGCAAAAAGGACAGCCGAGAGGCTGTCCTTTTGTCATGTCTGTCATGTCGGTTTACTTCGTTTTCACATAGGTGTTCATCGGGTGGACCATGTATTCGTTGTAGGGGAACCGGTCGGTGGTGACATATCCGGCGGGGGCGTCAATGAGCTGCGGGATGCGGTTAACGAGCGTTGCGCATGTCAGCTCCACCGTTGCAGGCTCGTTGACGATGCAGGTCGTGTTCGGCTCGCCGTGCAGCGTCCACACATTCTTGTCCGTCTCCTCGGGATTGTATATCTTGCCCACGCACTCGGTCACGAGGGTGATGCCCTCCTTGGTCTCGGTCGTGACGACGGCACGCATACCGGTGGCGTCACCGGCCTTGACGACCATGCCCAGCGTCTCGGACTTTAAGTCCTCCCTGTCGACGCAGGGGATGCATTTTTGCGTCTGCGAGGTGACATGCAGCCCCATCTTGCTGCAAAGCCAGCCGTTCTGGTTCCACATATACGACGGCACATATTTTCCGCTCTCTACAAGCTCCTTCATCTCGTCCGACGGGGTGTCGTTGTAGCAGCCGATGGTCTTGTTGAATTCGTCGATGCTAAGCCCTGCGCCGTGACCCTCGGCAAGCGCCACGCCGTAGTCCTCGACATTGTACCAGCTGCTGCCCTCGATCTTGGTTATCTTGTGCGAGGAGCCGGCTAAGTTCGTGACCATCGTGCCCCAGTACAGGTCGCAGTAGCCCACGCCCGTGAGCGTGCAGCCGCCCTCCTTGGCAAGCTTGTCTAACTTTGCGGTGAGTGCGGGCGAGGAGTTCCACGGATACAGCGCCTCCTCGCAGGTGGTGATGGCGTTCACGCCGTGTTTTGCGCAGATGGTGAAAATGTCCTCAAGCTCGGCAACGGTGCTGCGTGTTGCGATGATGCACACATCGGGCTTGAGCTCGGCTATGCGTCTGTCGGCATCGGCGGAATTTTCGACCACCACGCCGACATGGGGGAAGCCGTCGCCGATTATCTCCGCCACATCCTTGCCGATGTGGCCTTTGTTGCGGCAGAATGCGCCCACCAGCTCGCCGTCATGCTCGATAACATAGCGCATGAGATAGCGGCTCATCTTGCCCGCACCGTACTGAACAACTCTGATTTTGCGATCCATAAAACAGCCTCCTTAATGAAATGTTCGTTTAAGATGTAGCGTCTGCAAGAATGGTTATTTTTTTAACGACCTTGCACTTTCATTATAGAGTATAACCGCAAAAAGGTCAATCTATTAAAGAAAGATGTTTTACAAGCACACCGGCCTCGATATCGACGCATTGCTCGCCGATGAGCAGCCCGCTGCCACAGAAGCAAAGCAGAATGAAGCGCAGAACACCGTCACCGAGCCTAAAGCACAAGCGCCGCCGCAGTATAGCATTGAAAGTCTGCCGGACGGCAAAAAATATGTTCGAGCCGACCGTCAGGTCATTTTCGGAAAAGACCCCGACGCTTGGAGCGAACAACTTGAAAACTATATAAACGGCAAAATCAGAAGGGGCGAGGATGTGCCGCTTGTGGCGGATGACGGTGATGTTTTACTGCTTACCAAAGAGACAGCGGGGAAAATTTCTTCTCAGTATAAGGATGGCAGAACACTCAGCGAAGAAGATTTCTCTCGCAAAGTCAGTGCCAGAGCTCATATAGATGAGCTTGCGCAGCTTGAAGGCGACCTTGCGGCCGTAAACTCTGAGACAACAGCTCTATGACCAGTATAGTCGTATCTCCTTTTAATTTGATGTGTCCATTGTAAAATGTGTGTCGAATTTTGTCAACAAAGGCGGTATAATAAAAAAACTCCGTTTCGATTTAGCATTTGCCGCCGGATGGGTAGTTAATAGATGATGGCTATCAAATTACTTTAGCAAGAAAGAGGGTGCTGCGGTGGAGGACGAGAGGATAGTTGCGCTGTTTTTTGAGCGCAGCGAGCTGGCGATTCTGGCACTGGACGACAAGTACGGTGCGCTGTGCAGAGCGGTCGCATTCAATATACTGGCCGATGCGCAGGATGCCGAGGAGTGCGTCAGCGACGCATATCTCGGCGCATGGAACGCCATTCCCCCGGCTCGGCCGGACCCACTGCGGGCGTATATTATTAAGATAGTCCGCAACCTGTCGGTCAAGGCGTACCGCACGAAGCGGGCGGTCAAGCGCAGCGGCTACACGGTCGCACTTGAGGAGCTTGACGAGTGCATCGCCGACAAAAAGACCGTGGAGGACACGGTCGAGGCGGCGGAGCTTGGTGGCATCATCGAGCGGTTTCTCGACACGCTCAGCGCAAAGGAGCGGGTCATTTTCATGCGCCGCTACGCCTTTGGCGACAGCTACGCCGAGATCGCCGAGCGGGTCGGCGTGTCCGAGAAAAATGTGTCCGTGCGCCTGAGCGCAACCCGCCGGAAGCTGCGGCAGCACCTTATCGAAAAGGAGGTTTTACAATGAATTCAGAAAAGCTGTCCGACGCAATAGGTGAAGTCGGCGGCAAATACTACGAGGAGGCGGCGACCTACCGCCGCAGGAAGAACGGCTGGGTCAAATGGGCGGGGCTCGCCGCATGTCTGGCGCTTGCGGTTGCGGCCGTTTTGCCGAGCGCCGCAAAGCAGCCCGCAGCAAAGCCCGACACGCCGAGCGTCGTGATGTCCGGCGTACACATCAACGAGATGCAGCAGTCGAGTGTCGACGGCACAAAGCTCGTGTACGACCCGAGTTACTACGACAATGCCGCATGGGACAGCGTGGACATCGTCAAATACTACGGCAGCGACCTGACCCCCGCCTACATCCCCGAGGGGCTCGTCCCCGCCGAGAGCAATGGCACGGCAACCGTGTACATCAAAAAGGACGGCACGGTGGCCGACGACCTGGTATCGCTCGGCTTTTACCACGACTACTACGCCGACGGAAGCCCGAAGCTGACCGATGATGTTGCAGCGGTCAAGGGCTTTTCCCTCGAGGCATCGAGGCTCGGCAAATTGGACGGCTGCTGCATGGCGATGCCGGTCGGCGAGGCGGCGGAGCCCACCGATATCGGCGGCGTTTGTGTCACCTTCGGCCACTGCTTGGTCGACTACGGCCCGTATGACCCCAACACGCACGAGCCCGCCGGACAGTACGAACGATACACCGCCGAGTTTACGCTTGACGGCATCAGCTACCGCATAACCACCGACCAGCTTGCGCAGGACGAGATCGTGAAGATCGTTTCTTCGATAATTTTCGGGGAAGTCGCAGAGATAAAATAAGAAAACGGGCAGCCTTGGGCGGATCCAGATAAGGATAAATCGCCTTGGGCTGCCCGTTGAGTTTAATTAAAGAAGTGTCGGTGGATAAGCTCCAGTGACGGCAGGACATTTTCCGCAGAGACGGTCACGGCGCACACGCCGTCGCTTAGCTCGCCTTCGCCGACGACAATGCCGCTGTCGGCGAGCAGCGCCACGGTCTCGGCAAGGGTCTGCGCGTCGACCGCCGCCCCGACAACGCTGAGCTTATTTGCCGCCTTGTCGCGGGTCACGCCGCAGATAGGCGGCCTTTCGTCAAATTTCGACACCACGGTGCCTGCCCTGCGTGTGAAGCTTGAAAGCAGCGTCAGCTCCACATTTCCCGCTATCGCCGCTTCTACCGCACGGGAGTGCAGCACCTGCGAGCCGCCGAGGGCGAGATGCAGCATATCTGAGTAGTCGATGCGGTCAAGCTTCCTTGCGCCCGTGACGAGACGAGGATCGGCGGTGTAAACGCCGTCGACATCGGAGTATATCTCGCAGCGAGAAGCGCCCAGCGCAGCGGCGAGTGCTACCGCCGTCGTGTCCGAGCCGCCACGGCCGAGCGTGGTGACATCGTCGTTTTCGTTGACGCCCTGAAAGCCGGCGACAAGGACGATCTTGCCCGCCTTGAGCTCACGGTGCAGCCTGTCGGTGCTTATGTCCAGAATTCTTGCAGCGCCGTGGACGGTGTCGGTGAAAATTCCCGCCTGCCTGCCGGAGAGCGACACGCAGTCGAGCCCCATCGAGTGCAGCTGCATCGCCATGAGAGCAACCGAGCCGAGCTCCCCTGTTGACAGCAGCACATCCAGCTCCCGCCGCTGCGGCGACTGCGTTATCTCGCCTGCGTTTTCCAAAAGCGTGTCGGTCGTATCCCCACGGGCGGACAGTACGACCACCGGGCCGTCGCCGTGCGCATGGGCATCGGCGATGATGCCGGCGACCCGCCTGATCCGTTCGGCGTCGGCGACCGAGCTTCCGCCGAATTTCTGTACTATCAGCATGGTGATCCCCCAAAAGAAAAGAGTAGAGAAGGGCGGATACAGATAAGGGAAAATCGGTTTTGACCGACCCTTTTCCGCTCATACTGCGCAAAAATCTCCGGTAACACTCAAAGTATCACGGGAGATCTTTTTGTCTGAGAGAAAAGTGCCTTGGTCAAAACTGCTACGCACCCTGTAAAATTGGGTTTTTTCCCGAGGCAAGGCACAGTTCGACGGGCATAATGGATATATATGACCTAGAGCTTTAACGCAGCATCGGGGAAAAAGACTTTTTACAGGGCGATTTGTCCTTATCTGTATCCGCCCAAAGACTCTACTCCATAGTATTCAATTGCTTATCAGCCTGCCATTATTTCGACCGAAACAACGCCCGACACGGAGTAAAGGCGGCTTATGAGCTCATCGGTCTCGACGGCGACCGACTCAGCCACGAACGACACCGTCACAAGCGCCACGCCGTTTGCGGGGATGCTCTGGTTTATCGTGAGAATATTTGCGCCCGTTTCGGTAAAAATAGACAGGACGGCGGCAAGCTTGCCGGGCTTGTCGTGCAGCTTGATGTGCAGGGTCGTGATGTTGTCCCGCTTCATGTCACGGAACGGAGCGATAGCGTCCTTGTACTTGTAAAATGCGCTGCGGCTGAGGTCAACGGCCTCGACCGCCTCGGCGACCGTGCGGGCAGCGCCCGTCTCCAGCAGCGCCTTGGCCTCCATGACCTTGACGAAAACCTCGGGAAGCGCATCGGCCTTGATGAGATAGTATTTCGGCTTTCCTGTCATCGTATTCACTCCTTTGCGGGATCATAAGGAAAGTTTATCATATCGGCACGGCTTTTACAAGTGCCGCAGGAAAAAGGGTGGTTTATTAAAAATGCTTTGGGGCATCATTTTCAGCATTATCGCAGGTATGGCGATGAGCGTGCAGGGCGTCATGAATACCCGGCTCGGCGAGGGCATCGGCAACATGGAGGCCAACGCCTTCGTGCAGGGCAGCGCCTTTGCGCTGGCGCTCGTGGTGCTGCTTTTCTACCGGCAGGGCAGCTTCTCGGCGCTCGGGCAGGTCAACAAGCTGTACTGGCTCGGCGGCGTTTTGGGGCTTGTCATCACGCTCACGGTCATGCTCGGCATCAAAAGTCTCGGCACGACCCTCGCCATATCAATTATTCTCATTTCGCAGCTTTTTATTGCGGCACTCATTGACGCATTCGGTCTGTTCGGCAGCGAAAAGTTAGCCTTCGGCTGGAACAAATATGCCGGCCTTGCCCTCATGACCGGCGGTATGCTTCTGTTCAAAACGGCCTAGCCGTTTTTGAACAGAAGCTGAGCGAACAGCGCTCAGATATTTTCTGTCCCACACCGATAAGCTGATGGGCAGACTAAGCTTCGGTACGCAGCCACCGGTCGGGCTGACGCAAAAACGATAAGCAGAAGCGTAAAAGCGTATTGAAAAACAGGCAGTGCAAAACGCACTGCCTGTTTTGGTCAACTTAATAATTCGGCACTTCGATGCCGTCGGGGGTGATGCTGAAGCTAAATGGATTATCCATTGTGGTGAATACGCTGTCGGACCATGTATCGTCTGTCATGCGGGCTTCCATCGCCGTTTTTACGGGGTATTGCAGCCAATCCCACTGGTGTATATACACGAGGAAGGAGGTAAACCCCTGAGTGGTTCTGTCATAATCTAGCTCATCGTTGCCAACCATGGAGTAGGCAATGTACCCACGGCAGCGCTCGCCGTCAGCCGGCATTGAAAAAGTGGCGAAGGGATCTTCCCTCGTATTCCCCACATAGAGGAAGAAGGGCGAGGCGTAGGCCTTTTCACCAAGCCAATGGTAAGGCGAGGCATAGGTTTTTCCGTCCTTGTCGTACAGCACCCGTCCGGTGAAATTGCCGCCGGAGTATATATCGTTGTCATCGTCTCGATACGCAGGCCAAAGCTGGAGCGCCTCCGTGCCGTAAAAGCCGGGGTTGGAATTCCATTCAAAGTGGTGAATGACTATCCATTTGTCCTGCTCGCCGGACAGCCGCACGGCGATATTCGTAGTGCGCATATCCCATTTTAAATCGCCGTTTTCAAGCTCATCGTACACATCAATACCGACAGCCTCCGCACCCTCGCAGGCGGCGATGTCCTCCGCCGTGAGGTCGTTCAGGACATCCTCGGGGAAACCCATGGTGATGAGGTGCGACTTTATCTCCTGCGTCTTATCCGTTGCCGCCGTTTTCTCGGGCTTCCAATCCATATCATAGCTGCTGCCGAAGATGTAGCCCGCTAAGCAGCCGAGGACGACCAGGACAGCGATAACGATGACGATGCACAGGTCGGTGACCTTGACGGCCGCCGGTTTGACGGTGTAGCCCGCCTCATCGAGCACCTTCGACAGCTTGCACAGGCTCACGATGATGAGGATGTACGAAATAAGCAGCGCCCCAACGATGATGAGCCCTTCGAGCTGCATAACAGCGGCAAAGCATCCGACTGCATACCACATGAAGAAAGCAAGCGCCGCACCCGCTTTCGGAGGAAGTCCAGCCTTGCGCTTCACGGCGCACAGACCACGCCAGAAGCAGAGTATTTGGATAAGCAGCAGCGCAACGGCAACTGCGTTGTCAGCAGACTGGATATCGGGGGTCAGAATTTCATTTTTGTAAATGGTCGAATTCAGAATAAAATCGGCAAAGAAGTCCAAAGCTCTGAGCACTGCAATGCCGTAGCAGGCGCCAAACCAGCCGTTTTCACGGCGCAGGGTGCGGAAGCCCAAGAGCAGCAGCACCATGCCGATGGCAGGCAGAATGTAGTTCAGACCGAGGATGTTGAGCGTTATCACGCACAGCGAAAAGCCGAAAAGTATGCGGTTCATCGCCCGCCTCCACGGCGTTACAGCCTCTGCGATGTCGTCGGGCGGAAGCTCGGAAATGCTCTCGGTGAGCATGGCATCAAAGTCATGGTCGTCCATGGCTTTCCATTCGTGTTCACTCATGCGCTTCACCTCCCAACATCCTGCGCAGGCGCTGCTTCAGGCGATACAGCCTGCCCTCGACCGCACGCTCGGTCAGGCCGAGCTCCGATGCTATCTGAGCCGTGGACTGTAAGTAATAATACTTGCGGTAAAACAGCGTTCTGTCCTTCGGCGAGAGCTTTTCCAAGGCACTGCGAAGTGCCGCTTGGCGCTCTTTTTGAAGAACGACCTCCTCGGGCGTAGGCTCGGGTGACGGCGTGTCTGGCGGTATCTCATCCAGCCCGCTGTGTCGGGCATTCTTTCGTGCGTAGTTCAATGCCGTGTTTCGGGATACCGCAGTCAGCCAGGCGCTCCAGCTGCCGCGGCCTGCGTCAAACTGGCCGATCTTCTCCCAGACACGCACCGTGACCTCCGACACGCAGTCGGCCTGATCATGCGCATCGGGCAAAATGGGCGCAATGACATACCGCATCAGCGGCCCGTAGTGCAGCAGCAGAGCCTCCATGCCCCGCTCGTCATGTGTCAGCAGCAGCTCAATTATCTCCGGCTGTTTCACAGCATCGCCTCCTCTCGCCCTACCCTCTGCTATATTATACACGATTCGGCACCAAATCCCACGGTTTTGTTGGGTTAGCAGGTTAAGCTGCCGGTGAAGTTGAGCGCTATGGCACTCAGATTTTTTTGTACCGCACCGACAGGTTGACGGACGACTTTAACTAAAATGTGCAGCCATCGGTCGGGCTGACGCAGTACAGACTATGCTGCGGGGGCATTCGCTAACAAAAAATAAAAGAGCTGCGCACAGGAGAAGCGCAGCTCTTTTATTCAAGATTGGTATCTTGGGATTGCGTCGGGTGAGGAGACCCGGCGCAGGACTGCTAAGCAGCCTAAACAAAATAGAGAGAGAAAGTAAAAAATGTTTTCAGGATAGCTTGTTATTTATCTGACGATTGAATAATAGCACATCTCGCCCCGCTTGTAAATACCCTTTGTCGATTTTTTATCAATAATTTTGCGATTCGTCACTTTGCACAACCGTGTTGTCGCTTTGTTGTTGATTGCGCACAAAAGTCGATGCGTTTTGGGATGCACGATGGGTTGATGTACAGACTATGTTTAATACACAGTAACCGGCCGGGCTACGGCAAAAGCGACTATTAAATCTTCAATCCGTATTGAAAAATGCAAATTGAAGCTTCACCGGTGTTTGGCTTCCGTCGACTTGATTACATCTTTTAAAATATGTCCGAAGAAATTTTAAGCTTTGTTTTATATTTCGTTACACCCGCTTAAAAAAGTGCGGGTATTATCATAGCCGTAAACAGGAGGAATATAAAATGACTGATTTGAATGAAACAGCGGCCAGCTTCGATCTTTTCTCTAAGGTCCTTTTTGTTGTCGATTACAATGAAGAAGAAATTCGCCACCGTGCCGTCGAGACCGCAGCAGCCGAGGCCGACTGCACCCGTGGTGTATCGGCAAAGAATGTGAAGCTTTTCTGCGACCGCACCGGCAACTACGCCGAGGTCATCGTACCGAGCGGCTGCGACACCGCCTGCGGCATGAAGCTGTGCGTCATCGTCGATACCGACACGATGGAGGTGCGAGGCGTGTGCCCCATCGATTGAGTAAAGCAAAAGAAAGGCCCTGCGGCTTAGCCGCAGGGCTTGAAGTTTTATTTGCCGGTTTTGGGCTGCTCGGGGATGATATCGTAGGTCGGGATTATCTGAATGGATATCTTGTCCTTTGAAAGGTCGATGCTGCGAGTGATATCGTCCGAGCCGATGACGAAGGTGAAGGTCTGTATGCCGTAGTTTTTAAGCTCGAAGCCGGGCATGCGGTTTACATCGGTGGCGATGACCTGACCGTTGACCGCAACGCTTATGATGTACGCACGCAGCTTGATATTGCTGCCGGTGGAGTTTGTGTACTTTGTGCGAACGACAAGGTCTGCGCCCTTGGTAAAGGCCTCCGTCACGGTGATGGGAAGCTTCGACACGGTGCTGACACTGTCGGTCGTGCTGTAAACGGCCTGACCGTCGTCGGGAGTGAAGTATGCGCCGGTGTAGTAGCAGCTAAGGCCGATGGCGTCGCCGTAGAGCGTTCTCGACGACAGAGTCTTTGCGTTATACTGGCGAATCTCATTGGGGTTGCTGGTCACGAGCGTGTTCGGGATGAGCATCGCCTTGTCCTTTGTGAAGTTGAGCGCATTGTACACGCCGCCGCACATGAGTGCGATCCTCGTAGTGCCGTTTTCGTCCATGGAGTAGATATTGCGGTTAAACGACGACAGGCAGTAGACGAGGTCACCGTGCTTGTACAGCGAGCGGAATTTGCTGTTGGTGGCGGCGGGGAACTCGCCCTGCGTGTAGATAACGCCCGGACACTGAAGGCTCATGGCGTAGAGCTTGCAGTCGTAGTTGCCGTCGGCATCGTAGGCGAGGAAGTACATGACATGGCCGTCGTAGAAGCTGGTGTTTATATCGGCCGAGGACACCTTGGAGATAGTGCCGTCTGCGATGGTGTAGGCAAAGAGATTTGTTGCGCCGTCAACACCGAGCTTGAAGTAAATTTTGCCGTTCCAGCCGTAGGGCGTGAACGAGCGGGCCTCGGCGTAGGTGTAGCCGCTGTGGATGGCGGAGAATCTGCCGCCGGAGATCTTACCGAAGTCGTACTTATAATCTGCGGGCTTGTCGGCATAAGTCGAGAACAGCAGAGCGTACAGGCCGCCGTTATAGAAGCAGTAGCTTTCGACTATCTTGCCATGGTAAACGGTGGTGAACTCCTCGGAAAGGGGGTCGTAGCACAAAAGCGAGCCGCTGGCCGTTCCGGCGGTGGCACGGCAGAAGTAGACCTTGCCGTTGTAGACACTGATGTTGTTGAGATACTCGCCGTCCGTGCAGGAGTACAGCTCGGTGTGCTTGTCGTTCATGTCCGTCAGGTACAGGGAGTAGACCTCGGTCTGCGGGTCGGAGTAGGACTTGTAGATGGCGTAGTAGTCGCTGCCGAGCTGGACGGCGACGCTGTCGTTTTCAAGATTGGCCTGATAATCTGCCATTGCGGCGTTTGCCTTCGTGTCGTGGCCGAGCCTTACGGCGGGGACGACAAGGCGTGCGGCGACGACCGCTATCTGCGCACGGGTGGTGTATTCACGACCCATGAACTCGTTGTTTTCCATGCCGTTCATTATACCGGCGGCGTACATTTTCTTGACCGAACTGAGGTAGTAAGCCGGGATGTCGGCCTCATCGGCGATTTTGAGGTCGCTTATCGCAGCGGTGTCGGCGCTGTCAAGCAGGCGGCTGAAGATGTAGGCAAGGTCATAGCGGGAGATGCCCGCCTCATCGAGCGTGCTCAACTTCGGGCAGGTGCTCGGCAAAAGGTTGTTTTTGACGCAGTAGTCATAGTAAGCGGAGTACCAGTATTCGCCTGTCTCGCTGCTGTCGAGCGCATTGCCGTTGTAAGCCGAGTGCACACGGGCGGCGATGGTCACGGCGTGCGACCAGGTGACCGTCTCCTCGGGGCCGAAGGTGCCGTCGGGATAGCCTATCATGATGCCCCTGTCGTAGCAGATCTTTATGCCGGAGTAAGCCCAGTAGTTTGTGACAAGGTCGCTGTAGGTGTATCTGCCCATATCGGCGATCTTCTCAAATGCGTTGAGCCCACGGCCGGGCGCAGCAAAGGCACTGAGCGAAAACAGGCTTGCAAAGATAAGCACGCACGCTATTGTTCTGGTAAACTTCTTCATATAATGACCTCCGGTCGGACTGCGGCGCAACGCCGGTTACAATTCGGTATCAGTTCCGATTATAGCAAGTCGCCGAGGGTTTTGCAATAGGAAACTGTAATAAAGTAGATAAATAAATTGTCTAAACGCCGCAGAGGGCGCTGTCGAAGCCTGTCGGGCAAAAAATCGCAGTCGGGGTATTGACTTGGTGTGCCTGTTGTGGTATTATATATAAGCTTTAAGGAGTCAATATCGCGGAGTGGAGCAGTTCGGTAGCTCGTCGGGCTCATAACCCGAAGGTCGTGGGTTCAAATCCCTCCTCCGCAACCATATCGAGTGGATGTAACTGATTTCAGTTACATCCGCTTTTTTGCCTAAATGTATTGACAAGAGTATCGTTTGCGAGTATGTTATAATGATTTAGCAGGAAAAGCTAAATGGGCGGCATGGGAAGAGAAAGGATTCACAATATGAAACACGATTTCAAGTTCATATCCAAACATTCCCCACAGGTTAAGTCTGCCTATTCTGACCTTATGGAAATTATCAGTCTTGTTCATGATGACTTGCGGAAGCAATACACTTTTCAGCATAAGCCTGTTGGCAGTTACTCTCGAAATATGATAACCTATGATGCAAAATCAAATATCGGTTTCGATTTTGACATCAATATTTATCCCAACGATGAAGAAAATCGCTTCACAGCAAAACAAATTAAATTACTTTTCAAGCAATCATTGGATAAATTTGCGCATCGGTATGGCTACGACTTTGCCGAAGACTCAACTCGCGTCTTAACCATCAAAGTTAAGGATCGGAAAAATTCCCGTATACTTCATAGTGTTGATTTTGCTTTTGTAAATGACTATGAAGACGATGATGGGTACGATTGTCAGGAATACATTCACTATAACAAGAAGCAAAATACTTATTCATGGTCAGAACAGTCTCAAGGATTCTATATGCTTCCAGAACGCTTTCAATGGATAAAAGGCAACGGGCTGAAAGACGAACTGGACGCACTATACATCCGCAAGAAAAATAACAACGATGATCCAAATAAGCACTCCCGTTCATTATTCGCCGAAGCGGTCAATGCTTGTTATAATGAGAATTGTGATGAATAGGTTTTTGTGTCTAGAGCGGGTTTACGCCTGCTCCGTTTCTTCTTTCTTAAAAGAATCATCATCCGCGTTGTATCCCTCCGAGAACAGCTCTTTCAGACTGTCCGTCGGCTCGCAGGAAACATACTCAATGGCGACGCCCTCACGGATGTCGGCAGTGTAGTTCGGATGGCACTGCGTGGGATCAATGTCCAGATACCCGACGAACTTGTAGTAGATGACAAGTCGTTGGGTTTTGTTTTTGCCCGTCCCCTGCGTTTCGTACACATCGATGTGGTCAATCAGCTCGTTCAACACCTGTTTGGTCAGCGTCCGCATTTCCATGAACTTGCGTATCGCATGGATGAACTCTTCCCGCTCGTTTTCCTTTTCGCCCATTTCGGTCAGCTTCCTGCGCAGCTTCAGAATCTTCTTTTGCAGTTGCTCACGCTCATCGGAATATTCCTGCGAAAGAACACAGTAGTTATCCTCCGAGGTCTTGCCGCTGAGCTTGTCCTCATAAAGCGTTTTCAGTAGCTTGGGAATGATCTCAATACGCATTTCTGACTTGCGCAGCTCGGACTGAACTGTTTTCTTTTCACTCTCTACCTGCTTAATGCTTCTGCGGGCAAGAATTTCGGCAAAGCGGTTTTCATCGGCTATGAGGTATTCCGCAAGCCTCCTTAGCTCCATTTCCACCACCGCTCCCACCGCATCCGAACGGATGTAGTGGCGGGTAAGGCAGGTACCGCGGTAGTCCTTCACATAGTTGGAGCATGAAAAGTAATGAATGTCCCTGTTCTGCGTGTTGGTGTGGTACCAGAGCTTGCTGCCGCAATCCGCACACCGGAGGATGTCGCAGAATATGCTCTTCGGACCGTTTATCTCCTTCGGCGCACGCTGGTGCGTGCTTTTCAGCCTTTTCTGCACCTTTTGGTAGGTGTCGCGCTCGATGATTGCCTCGTGCCTGTCCTCAAACACCATCCAGTCCTCTTTCGGATTGTCAATACGGCGGTGATTTTTGAATGACTTGGAGCGCGTTTTGAAATTCAGCACATCGCCGCAGTATTCCTGCCGCGTCAGGATACCGTGGATGGTGCTCGATTTCCATTTGTACGGATTCGGCTGGCTTTTCTTGCCGCCGCGATTAATGCCTTTGGACGCCCAGTACGCTGTACAGTTCAGGTGCTGCTCCTCCTGCATGATCCTTGCAATGGTGTCCTCGCCGTTGCCGTCCAAATACAGCTTGAAAATCTCCCTGACGACCGATGCGGCCTCCGGGTCGATGATCCAGCGCTTCTTGTCCTGCGGGTCTTTCACATATCCGTATGGGGGTTGAGAGAGCGGCTCGCCGGCCCTCCCTCGTGTATTGTGTGCAGACCGTACCTTGCGGCTGATATCCTTGGCATACAGCTCGTTCATGATATTCTTGATGGGGATAAAATCGTCCATATCCGTTGCCCCGTCAACGCAGTCCACATTATCGTTGATGGCGATAAAGCGGATGTTGTGGTCGGGAAAATAGTTTTCGGTGTAATACCCCACTTGCAGATATTCACGCCCGAAACGGGACATATCTTCTTGTGTCAAGTAGGGACTAAAAAAATTTTGAGAATTTACAAGCCGTTCATAGGTGGACAACCACCCATGAACGGCTTGAGTTTTCTCTATGCTCTTTTGCCGTTCTTTGTGCGACGTTTCTTATACGCCGCTTCAAACGCCTCCATCATCGGAGTGACCGGAAGCTCGTTGTCAGGCTTGGACAGATACTCGAACCGGATGCCGTTCTCCCGGAACTTTCGCTCAAACCTCATGAAAGAGGAAGTGTCCCGGCTGATTCGCGAGGTGTCGCGGGTGAGGATCGTACCGATGTCCTGACGCTTTGCTTCGTTCAGCAGGAAGTTCATGATACCTTCCGTATGGACGCCGGAGATGCCGTCTGCCGCCACAGCAGCAGCCACCTCATAGCCTTTGTCCTTCGCATAGCGTTCCAGCTCTTCCCGCTGGTCTGCTGCCGCAAGCTGATCCGCACAGGCAACGCGGATATAAAGAAATACTTTCATTTGGCTTCTCCTTCTGATGTAGTGAGGAAGTCCTTGAACTTCCAGACGATTTCTATGTTGTCAAGATCGTAAATGTAGACCGCAGAAATGAATGCGTGGGTCAGCTCATAGGTCAGAGCTTTGCAGTCGGCGTACTGTTCGCAGACCGCATCCAGCTTTTCATCTGAACAGGCGGTCTCGGAGTCAAGCTCCTTCATCCGCTCGTGACTGCGCTGGATTGCTCCATCGTTTTCAGCAATCTTCACATCCGCTGCCGCCTTCTGCTGAATGTACGCCTCCTTCGTGATGCTTCCGGCTGCATACTTCTCGTAGAGCCTCAGCTTGGACGCCTTGTGCTGCTCGTTCTGCTTTTGCAGAGTGCGGATTTTATTAGCACATTCCTTGATGGCAGATTTCCGCAGATCACCGACTTCGCGGTTCTGTATTGCTTCCTTCTGTGCCAAAGCAAGAAACTGAGTAAGGGCATGGAAGACAACCTTCTCAATATCCATTTCCGGAAAGCTCCTGCCAACCGGACAGTCTGTGTTTCCGTTGTTGACCGAGTGAATGCACTGGAAGTATCGAATGCCAGCCTTGTTCTTTCGGCGTGTCATAGCACGTTTACAGTTACCGCAGCGGACGAGTCCCTTGAGCGGATAGTCATGCTGCTTGCGCGTGGGATTCCGTCCTCCGCCTCGAATGACCTTCTGAGCAAGCTCAAAGTCTTCCTTGCTGATAATAGCTTCATGCGTTCCTTCTACGATAATCGGCTCATTGACAACACGCTTTTTTGAGCCGACACCGCAGGACTTCATTTTGCGGCTGACCAGTGTTCCGGTGTAAACAAGGTTTTTGAGGATGTTATAGACCATCACGGTTTCCCAACTGATTTTCTCGCTCATGTTACTGAACTTCTTCTTGTCGGAATGCTTGCTCTTGAAGTATTGCCCCGGCGTCGGGATGCCTTCATCATTCAGGCTGCGGGCGATCTGAGAGGTGTTGCTGCCTTCCAGCGCCTCGCGGAAAATACGACGGATCACATCAGCCGCCTCCGGGTCTACGGCAAGTTTGTTCCGAATGGTGGGATGCAGGACGTAGCCGTATGGGGCGTAGCCACCGACATACTTGCCCTGCTTCATCATCTGGATTTTTGCCGATGTGGTCTTTACGGAAAGGTCTTTGCTGTATGCGGCGTAGATGATGCTGCGCATAACCACTTCCAGACCGCCCGTTGTGCCTTTGTAATCGTCGCTGTCATAGCCGTCGTTGATGGAAATAAAGCGGACGCCCATGAATGGAAAAGTGCATTCCAGATAGTTTCCCGTTTCAATGTAGTCACGAGAAAAGCGGGAAAAGTCTTTGACGCAGATCAGATCGA